>Ga0207428_10000405_pt1 | contig 53583 bp, 51 predicted proteins | sample RhiMethybrSRZTD1_FD_187600 | JGI IMG/M metagenome (GOLD analysis project Ga0207428, IMG submission 187600) | Populus rhizosphere microbial communities from Tennessee, USA - Rhizosphere MetaG P. TD hybrid SRZTD1 (SPAdes) (version 3) | ecosystem: Host-associated > Plants > Roots > Rhizosphere >...
CTCAAAGCCCCATCGCACCGACCCGAAAGGTGCTTGCACCGACTGAAAGCCCCATCGCACCGACCCGAAAGGCGCTTGCACCGACTCAAAGCCCCATCGCACCGACCCGAAAGGTGCTTGCACCGACTGAAAGCCACATCGCACCGACCGTAAACCCACTTGCGCCCGCCGCTAGAGTCCCGGCGGCAGTACGACCTGTGCATCGTCTCCAATCACCGTCGTCCATTCACGGACACGCCACTTCGTGACGAGTCCGTTCGTCACGTACGGGTCCGACGTGGCGAAGGCCTCGGCGACACCTGGAGAATCGCCTTTGAAGAGCAGTACGGTGCCGTCAACCGGATTCGCGAGCGCGCCGGCAAGCACGAGTTCGCCGCGCGCGGCCGCTGCCCTCGCATGCGCGAGATGGTCCTTGCGGAATGGCACCCGTTTCTCCGCGTAGTTGTCGACGACGTCGTAGAAGAGAAGGTAGTGCATGTCTATCCTCGAGACGCGCTGGATTGGACGGCAATGTGCGATTGGGCGCGCGTCATCCGTTTCGCGAGCGACCAGAACGCCGCGAGAAAGAGCACATCGCCTCCGATAAGCGCGGCGGGCGCGCCGCTCATGTGCGCGAGCGGAAAGAGCAGCGCGCCGCCGGCGATCGTCGCCGCGATGCGGCCCGAAAGGGTGGTTCCAATCATTGCGGCGGACGAGACCAGCAGACCGAGGGGAAACAGCACCGCCGGCGGGCGTATCGGTGCGGCGAGAAATCCCTGGCGAATGACGATCGCCAGCGCGCCAAGGATCGCGAGCGCCGCACCACCGCCAATCGACCACTGCGCGCGGCGATCGGCGAGGACCGCGACCGCGATGAGCGCCGGCATGAACGCGATCAACGCGATGCGCTGCACGAGCAGGCCGGGTTCCGAGATGAACTGGATCAGCAGGATGTCGGATATCAGCAGGAGTGGCGGCGCAAGATATGCCGAGCCGGCTGCGATGTACCGCAACGGGGTGTTCACGGGTTGCGATCCTATCAGTGTAAGGGGCGCGTCTTCTGCCTTCGCGGAACGCTTCGACGGACCGCCGTAGCCTTGGCGGAGGCGGTCACACCCGTCCCGCCTCGTCCCCGCCCATCAGATCTAAGCTAATGGACATGAAACGCTTTCTGACTGCGCTGCTTGCGCTCGCCGTTGTGTCGTGCGGCCGCACGACGTCCACGCCCGCGACCGACTCGCGTACTGATCCGGCATCCGCGAACACGGATCGCAAGTACCTGCTGGAGCGTGTCGACGACGCGGCGGTTGTGCAGCTCTATGCGGATGGGTTCGAGAAGCTGCCGCTGCGCGAGAAGACGCTCATCTGGCATCTTTATCAGGCGGCGATTGCGGGACGCGACATCTACATCGATCAGAAGCACCGCTCCGCGCTCGAGATGCGCAGCATCCTCGACCAGATCGTGGCGCATCCGCAGGGTATCGACCCGGCGACCTTCGCCGAGATTCAACGTTACACAAAACTGTTCTGGATCAATAACGGTCCGTACAACAACCTGACCGCGCGCAAGTTCGTCCTCAAGACGACGCCGGACGCGCTCGCGGCGGCGGCCAAGTCCGCGCAGGCCGCCGGCGCGACGTTCGCGACACGGAACGGTGAAACGCTCGACGCGACGCTCAAGCGGCTCCAGCCGATGTTCTTCGATCCGGACTTTGAACCGAGCGTCACGACGAAAGCGCCACCGCCCGGAAAAGACATCCTGACCGCCAGCTACAACAACCTGTACGCCGGCGGCGTGTCGATGAACGACCTGAAAGGCTTCACCGAGAAGTACGGGCTCAACGCGCGGCTGGTGAAGCAGGACGGAAAGCTGGTCGAGGAGGTCTATAAGATCGACGGCCGCTACGCGAAGCAGATCACAGAGGTCGTCCGGCATCTCAACGACGCAATTCCGTACGCGACCGAGCCGATGCAGAACGCGCTGCGGGCGCTCATCCAGTGGTATCGCACCGGGGAGCAGAGCGACCGCGAGAAGTACGACACCGCATGGGTCGCCGACAAGGCCTCGCCCGTCGATACGATCAACGGCTTCATCGAGGTCTATCTGGATCCGCGCGGCATCAAGGGAAGCTGGGAGGCGCTCGTCTTTTCGATCAACCCGGAAAAGACCGAGATCATCAAGAAGATTGGCGATAACGCGCAGTGGTTCGAGGACAACTCGCCCGCGGACGCCAAGTACCACAAGGCCAGCGTCAAGGGTATCGTCGCCAACGCCATCGATGTGATCGTTGAAACCGGTGATTCCGGACCGGTCACGCCGATCGGCATCAACCTTCCAAACGACCAGCGCATCCGCGAAGAGCACGGCAGCAAATCCGTGTCGCTCTCCAACGTCGTCGAGGCGTATGACAGGTCGACGCCGGGCACCATGCGCGCCGAGTTCTCGTGGACGCCGGAGGAAGCGGAACGCGGAGCGAAGTACGGGTCCATCGCGGACAACCTGCACACCGACATGCACGAGGTGATCGGCCATGCGTCCGGTCAGCAGGCGGCCGGCTTCAAGGGCACCCCGCAGCAGGCCATCAAGGAACACTTCTCGGCGCTCGAGGAAGGTCGCGCGGATCTTGTCGGCCTCTACTACATCGCGGATCCAAAGCTTGTGGACATCGGCGTCATCCCAGCCGCCGATCACGACAACATCGTCCGCGCCGCGTACGAGGGCTACACGCGCAATGCGCTGGTGCAACTCCGGCGGATTCGTGAAGGCAGCACGATCGCGGAAGACCACATGCGCAACCGGCAGATGATCGTGCGCTGGCTGATGGCCAACACCAAGGCGATCGAACAGCGGACGCGCGACGGCAAGACGTATTTGACGATGGTGGATCCGAAGGCGTTTCGCGACGGCGTCGGGAGACTCCTGGCTGAGGTCCAGCGCATCAAGTCAGAGGGCGACTACGCCGCCGCGGCCAAGCTGTTCGACACCTACGGGGTGCATTTCGATCCGAAGCTTCGTGACGAGGTCGTTGCGCGTGTGGACAAACTCAACCTGCCTTCGTACACCGGTTTTGTTCAGCCAAAGCTCGACGCGGTCATGGGGGCGGACGGCAAGATCACCGACATAAAGGTGTCGTACCCACTCGATCTCACGACACAGATGTTGGAGTACGACGGGATCAAGCGTTAGACACGTTCGGATCGTTCGGCGCCTTTGAATCGTTCGCAGAACGTTGCAGGCTTGCGATCGCGGCTTCAGTTTCGCGAACGAGTGTCGCGACGAGATCGGCGGCCTTCATGCGCCGCGACATCCGGACGCCCTGCCCGGCCCACAGCGACAGGAATTCGGCGCGTCCCTGCTTCGCCGCCGCCGCGCGGAGTGGTCGCGTCAACGCGTTCTGCAGCGGGAACGGCAGAATGGAAAAGTGTTGCGGCCACCAGGGCGCCTCGATCTCGCGCATGAACCGATTGACGATCCCGCGCGCGGGGCGTCCCGAAAACGCGCGTGTAATGCGCGTCTGGTCTTCGCGGGCGTCCATGATCGCCTGTTTGTAGGCGTCAGGCACGCCCGCTTCCTCGCAGGTTAGGAACGCGGTCCCCAGTTGTGCGCCCGACGCGCCAAGCGCCAGGGCTGCGGCGATGCCGCGGCCATCCATGATGCCACCCGACGCCACGACGGGAACCCGGACCGCGTCAACGATCTGGGGAACGAGCGCGAGGGTGCCGATCATGCCGCGTTCGAACGCGGCTGCATCGACGGGTTCGGCAAAGCTGCCGCGGTGACCGCCCGCCTCACTTCCCTGAGCCACGACGATGTCGATACCGGCGCGGTCAAGGGCAATCGCCTCATCGACAGTCGTCGCCGTACCGGCCAGCGTCAGCCCGCGCGTTTGCACCTTCCGCAGTGCGGACACAGGCAACATACCGAACGTGAAGCTGAATAGTGACGCGCCGCCGCCCAGCGCAGCATCGAGCTGGGCATCGAAATCGCGCGCGACCAGCGACGGCGGCTCCGGACGCGGCAAGCCGAGCTCCTCGTAGAAGGGCGCGACACGAGCCATCGCCGCACCAGTGGCAATGTCGTCCGGCAAAGATCCTTCCGGAACGAACAGGTTGATGCCGAACGGACGGTCTGTTCTGGCACGGACTGCGGCGCACGTCTCGGTGATCTGGTGTGGGCTCAGATACGTGGCGCCGATCGAGCCGAGCCCACCGGCGTCACACACCGCGGCAACGAGCGCGGGCGTGTCGCCACCGCCCGCCAATGGTGCCTGGATGATCGGGTGTTGAATGCGAAGTCTCTCGGTCAGAAGTGTTGTGCGAGGCATGCCGTAAGAGCCGCGTTGACATCGTGGCCGAACGCAACGAGGAGAATGCGATCGAATTCGGCTTCGGCGGCGCGCGTTTCCCGGACGGCGATCGCAGCCGCCTCATCGAGCGGATAACCGTAAACGCCGCAGCTGATCGCCGGAAAGGCGATCGAGCCAAGCCGGTGCTGACGCGCGAGGTCGAGCGCGGTGCGGTAGCACGAAGCGAGCAGCGCCGGCTCGCCGTGCGTGCCGCCGCGCCAGACAGGACCAACCGTGTGAATCACGTAGCGCGCCGCCAGGTCGAATCCAGATGTGATGCGGCTCTCCCCGGTTGGACACCGCACGCCGGGCCGCACTTCAGGAACCGCCAGACACGCGTCGTAGAGTTGAGGTCCCGCCGCACGATGAATGGCACCGTCGACGCCGCCGCCGCCAAGCATCCGCTCGTTCGCCGCATTGACGATGGCATCAAGGTCGAGCGCGGTGATGTCGGCACGAACAACTTCGATCAAGGCCGAAACAGCGGACGTGAGACCGGCATGCCCGGCCACGGGATGGAAACGATGATCAGGATCAGCGCGATGCCGTACAAGATCATCGCGAGCCGGTGCTTGCGCTCCGCGTCGGCCGCCTTTCGGATTTTGACCCGCGCGATGTGGACGAGCGCGATGGCGGCGATCATGCCGATGACGTGTTCGATGGTGAAGAAGCGCACCACATTGATCTGCATCGCGACACTGAAATTCCGGAGGCCCTGCTTGACGATGGGGCTGAAGAACACGTAGAGGACAAGACCGACGAGAAACTGGAGGTCGACGCTGATCGTCAGCAGCAGGCCCCACAGCTCATCCTGTGGCGTCCACGGCCGTCTCGCGGTCTTGCCGCTGATCGCGCGGAACCAGACGACCAGCCCCGCCAACAGCACGGCCCACCGCAGCCACGAATGCAGCCAGAGCGCAGACGAATACATCATCATTCAGCCAATCGCGAATCTTAGCTTAGGTTGTCGATCTGAATCGGCGTCAGCGGACCAGCGGGCTCGAACGTGAACACGGCGCCATAGAAGTACAGCTCCGCCTCCAGACAGCGGATGATCGTCTGCGCGCGCCGAAACCCGTGCTGCTCTCCGGCAAATGCGAGATAGGCAACAGGCAACCCCTTCGAGTGCACCGCGTCCACCATCCGCTCCGATTGATCGGGCGGCACGACCTTGTCTTCGAGCCCCTGAAACACAATCAACGCGCACGACAGGCGGTCGATGAAATGGATCGGCGACCGTTCGCGATATACCTCTTTCGCTTCCGGGTAGGGACCGATCAGCGTGTCGAGATACCGCGACTCGAACTTGTGGGTGTCCTTCGCCAGCGCCTCGACATCGCTCACGCCGTAGTAGCTCGCGCCCGCGCGAAACACCTCCGGGTGAAACGTCAGCGCTGCGAGCGTCGTGTACCCGCCGGCGCTTCCCCCTCGGATCACGAGCCGGTCGCGATCGGCGGTTCCCCGCTCGACGAGATACCGGGCCGCGTTGATGTTGTCGTCGACATCGACGATCCCCCACTGCGAGTTGAGGCGCTGGCGGTACTCGCGGCCGTAACCCGTGCTGCCGCCGTAATTGACGTCGACCACGGCGAAGCCGCGGCTCGTCCAGAACTGCACCTGGAGATCGAGGAAGGCTTTCGTCTGCGTCGTTGGTCCGCCGTGGCTGATCACAATCAGCGGCGGACGTTCCGACGGCAGCGCGTGGTGCGCGGCATTGCACGGCGGATAGTAGAAGGCATGCGCCATGACGCCTCCTTCGGTCGGAAATTCAATCGCCTCGGGTATCGAAATGTCACGCGGGTCGAGGGTCAGCGAGGACGAGGACCGCAGGATCTCGGTCGCGCCAGTGACAAGGTTGGATCGTGCGACGGCCGGCGCGTGTGATGGCGATGCGCCGACGTAGAGTACGTGTGTCGCGTTCGCGGTCACCCACTCCAGCGGCTCGAGATCGGTTGCGACGTTGGTGAGCGTCCCTGTTTCGGTGTCGATCAACGCCAGCGACCAGCGTGCATGACGCGCATAGCCGGCCACCATCCGCCGCTCGCCCACGCACGCCCATGTCGTCCATCCCAACAACCACTGTGGACGGCCGAATTCCGCCTCGTCCAGTGATTGCCGCAGAACGGGCCGGATGTCGAACGGCTGACGGCGGATGTCAGATCGGTACAGTGACCACCATCCGGTGCGATCGGTCACGAAGTACAGGGTGCCGTCAGGGGACCAGCCAGGTTGAAAAATGGACTCATGCGGTCCGCCGGCCACCAGCTCGAGGTTTTCTGGCATCCCTCGATCGCTGACAGTGGCAACCCACAGCTCCGTGCCGTCCCACGGCATCTGCGGATGACGCCAGGACAACCAGCAAAGCCGCGATCCGTCTGGGCTCAGTCGGGGCGTCGAGTAGAAGTCATAGCCGGAGGCGATCACCTCGCCTGCGTGCGGTTCGCCATCAAGCGGAATCGAGACGAGGGTATTGATCGGTTCATGACGCCTTTCATGTGTGTGATCCTCACGCACACAGATGAGACGACGCCGATGCTCATCGACTGTGGCATCGGCATAAAACCATTTGCCGTCCGGGGTAATTGGAATCGGTACGTGAGGCGGGTGCGGCGCCGAACCGGAACCAGTCGCCGACGACCCGACGATTCGATAGATCCGCTGGTCCGCGAAGTTGGAGTAATAGACGACGCCATTCGCCACGACGTACGCGCCGCCGCCGTACTCGTGGACGCGGCTGCGAACGTTGTGATCCGGCGGTGTCAGATCGGCGAGGGTGCCATCAGCGCGGCGTCTGACGAGCACGTTGCGCCCGCCTTCCTGCGGACGCCCCTCGAGCCAATAGATGTCGTCGCGGTCGAAGGCGACAAAACCCAGACGTAGTCCTTGTTCGGCAACCGTCGTCGCGGAGATGCGAGAGGTCCAGGTGCCGTACTGCGCGAGGATCGTCACCTACATAACTTATCGTTTCTTCGAGGACGACTTGCGTCCGCCTTTGCGGGAGCCCTTCCGCTTGGGCACGTTCGCGCCGGAGCGTCGCGCTTCGGAGAGACCGATGGCGATTGCCTGCTTGCGGCTGGTGACGCGTCTGCCAGAGCGACCGCTCTTCAGCGTGCCACGCTTGCGCTCCCGCATCGCGCGTTCGACCTTCTCGCCGGCTTTCTTGCCGTACTTAGCCATGCACACCCTCCAAACGCGGGCGGCTGCATGCGTGATCTGTGCCGGTTGAAGCTAGGCGCCGTCGCGAATGGCGCGTCCCTCCGCGATATCGCACGTCACGCTGCCGATGGCGAGGCGTGTCTGATCGCGAAGGCTTTCGGCGAATTGCAGGAAGCAATGTGCGTCGGCGAAGTTGCTGGCGATCCCGAATGACACGCGCATCGCGCCTGCACTCTTGCCGCCACGGCTCGTCACCAGCTCGAGAAAGCGTCCAAGATTCATGTTTGCGTCGAGTTCGAGCGCCGCACGCACGTCGGCCTCGGTGATCCCTTCGGCAGTCTCGCCCGCGCCCGGGTTGCAGAAGCAGCCGGTTCGCAGCGAGATGCCCGCTGCGCCGGCCATCTCCTCGACACGGCGGTAGTCGATCAGATGCCCCTCGGGATCGTAGAAGTTCATGGCGATCGTGCCGCCGCGCGAGTCGGTCGTCGTCGGACCGTAGATCCGCACCATGTGATGTCCGTTACTGTGCTGCAGCAGTACCAGACGCTCCAGCAGCCACGATGTCAAACATCGGACACGCGTGGTGATGGTATCGATGCCAACAGACCGCAGATGATGGAGCCCGACTTCGACGGCGGGGATCGCCAGGTAATTCAGCGTGCCGTCTTCAAAGCCCGCCTCGCCGGTGTACAGGATGCAGGCCCGCCCGCCGACGGTCGCAAAACTCACGGTGCCGCCGGCAAACCACGGCCGCTTCATCGCCGCCAACGCCGGACTGCGCGCGAGCAGGCATCCGACACCTGTCGGATATCCAAACATCTTGTAGAACGAAATGGTGACAAAGTCGGGTTTGACCTGAGACAGATCGAGCCGGTTCGTCGGCACGAATGAGGCGGCGTCGACAAGGACGTCCCACCCGCGAGCGTGTGCGAGCTCGACAAGATCGAGCGGATGCTTCACGCCGCTGAAGTTCGACTGCGCGGGAAAGGCGAACAATCCCGGACCGGTTGAGGGCGTCGCGAGCATCGCGTCCAGACTGCCGCGATCAATCCGCAGCTCCGGCACAGTCAGCGGCGCGTATTCGACCGGTGCTCCCCTCGCCTGCGCGAACTGCCGGATACCGTTCACCGAATTGTGGTTGTCCACGGTGAGCAGCAACCCCGTGCCCGGGCTGAACGGATACGACTCGCCAACGTGCTTGAGCGCGCCGGTCGCATTGGCGGTGAAGATCGCCACGTACTCGTCGGGCGACGCGTTGAACCAGTCGAGTACCGCTCGGCGCGCCTGCTCGACCAGCGTGGTCATGCTGTGCGAGGACGGACTCGCGGAATGCGGATTCCCGAAGATCTGCTCGTTCAGGAGCTTCGCGTGTTCGAGCACCTGCGATTCGGCGTGAAGGCTGCCGCCCGTGTAATCGAGATAGACGTGCTGCTGATTGTCGAGGCGGCGGTACTCGCGCGAGCGCAGCGCGTCAATCGCGTGCGTTGAGGCGTAGTCAGGGTAGGTGGCGAGAAACTCCTCGTACACGTCGGTCACGGATGTTCGATCTTCAACGCAAACCCGATCGGGTCGGTGAGCGTACCGAGGTCGTACACCTGTATGCAGTACTGCCCGGCGTCAGCCTGCGTACTGATCTGCGGGGTCGTGTCCGGCGACGCGTTCACCGAGACGCCGAGCCTGCAGCCGCCTCCATTCGTGCGCGGCAGCCCAACGCCGAGACCCGCCGTCGGACCCGCTGTCATCGTCACGACGATCGTCCCTGCCGAGTTCAACGTGAACGTTCGTGTACTTGCGCCGCCCGGCGCGAGCACACTCGACCAGTTCTCCGTCACCCTGCCGGAGGGGGCGCTGGGGGTCGTCGGCGCGTTGTCGCTGCCGCAGCCGGCGAGCATCATCGCAGCACCGATCGCGATAACGGGCCACGGAGGCACGAAGGCACGGAGACCCGCGATCATGGATGTGATATCCGCATCGAGAAGTTCACTGACTCCCGCAACCCGCCGACATCCGCGATGTTGGCACAGTAGTCAGATGCCGGCGTCAGCGTGTCGCTGAGCTGTGCGGCCAGCGCGGGGGTCGTCTGAATGACCCTGGCGAGATCGCAGCTCACCACAGTACCGTTTTCGTCCTTGATGGCTTTGCCCCAGCCAATCTCCATCGTCGCGCTCACGACGCCCGGGCGATTGATGGGCGACAGGCTTGCGAGGTTGATCGTGGTCGTCCCGCTGGAGCCGACGGAAAACGGGTAGAACTTCGAGTCCCTCACGTTGATGATGGCATCGAAGCGTTCGGTACCGTTGACAGGCGTAGAAGAAGGCGATGTCGGGGTGTCGTCGCCGCAACCCGCGCAGCACAACACCACGACGGCCAGGATAGCCGCACGTCGCATGATTCAGTAGTCGATATTATCTGACGCAGGTTGGGCGAGTAAGGCTGGGAGGGCGGGGCAGGAGGCGATCCTGCCCGCCGTATGGGCCTATTTCAGATGCTTGTTCACCAGCTTCGTCATCTCGAACATGTTGACGGACGACTTGCCGCCGAACACCGCCTTCAGCGTGCTGTCAGCGTTGATCATTCGCCTGTTCTTCTTGTCCTGCAGCCCGTTTTTCTTGATGTAGGCCCAGAGCCGCTTGGTGACTTCCGTGCGTGGAATCGGCTTGGAGCCGACGACTTCCGAGAGAGTGCCGTCCGGCGCCACCGGACGCATGAACGCAGCGTTCGCGGTGCGCTTGCGTCCGCCAGTCTTCTTCTTCGATCCTTTTGCCGCTTTCCTCGCCGTCTTCTTCGCCATCTCTGCTCCTTCCACCTCTGCGCGTTGCGCTCCAGCGCCGCTCGTGGCACCGGAACCCGCGCACGAGCGCGGGAGAAGGTCGGGTGAGATTATCGCCTGAAGCGCACGTTCTGCAGGGAACAAATCGCGCGAAGTCGTCTCGTGAACGTCCGTCTTCCTCTCGCGAGGAGTCACGTCCGCGCTCGAACAGAGCGCATGTGGGTCACGAAGGTCGCGCATTCCGTCGTCATACACAGCACCGCTTCGGTCGCGCTTGAACGGGCTCGGCATGGGCCGTAATATGGTTAACCCGCTCCTGATCTCAGGGATTTGCACAAATTGATGAGCAGAATTCTGGATACCGTCGCGCTCACGATGCTGGTCTGTTTCCTGGCTGTGCCGCTCGGCGCCAAAACAGACGGGCGTACCGTGACGGCAACATCGAAGACCGTCGCACGAAACGCTGTCGCCGAATCCCGAATCCCGCCTGTCCACCACGGCTCGGAAAGCGCAGGTGGAAATCCCGAATCCCGATTGATAGCAGTCGACCGTGCCGCGGCAATGCAATCGGGCGTTTCGACCGACGTGCTGAGCCTCGCGCTCGGCGCGGTGTCGTGCGGCATCGCGTCCGGCGATCTTCAGACGCCGTCGACGCTGACGTTGATCGATTATTCGCGGCCCTCGACAACGCCACGCCTGTGGGTGTTCGATCTGCGGAGCGGACAGTTGCTGTTCAGCGAGCTCGTTGCGCACGGCCGCAACAGCGGCGACAACATGGCGACGCGGTTTTCGGACACGATGGAAAGCCGTGAAACAAGCATCGGACTCTTCCGGACGGCGGATACCTACGTGGGTCACAACGGCTACTCGCTCCGGCTGGATGGTCTCGAACCTGGATTCAACGGCAACGCGCGCGAGCGCGCAATCGTGATGCACGGGGCGCCGTATGTCGATGCGGCGACCGCCAAGGCCAATGGACGGCTGGGGCGCAGCTGGGGATGCCCGGCGCTGCGCGAAGCGGTGGCGCGGCAGGTCATCGACACCGTGCGTGGTGGCGGGGTGATCTTCTCCTACTATCCCGATCCTGCCTGGCTGAAGGCGTCGAAGTTCCTCAATTGCGGGGTCCACAAGGACCCGGCCTCCCCGGCCCACGCGCCGACGGTCGTCGCGACAAATTAGAAGATGGTCCGGCTCACGCCGGCCCCTACGCGTTCAGTGAATGGTCTCGAGCTGCGCTGACGCCTCGTTGAGCAGCATCGCTTCGCGTTCGAGCGCCTTCGCGACACGTCCAATTTCCGTCTCCGCCTCGCCGTACTCCTTCTGCTCGATCGCTTCGCGGACGCCGGGCATCGTCTTCACCGCATAGCCCGTGTAGAAACCCGGCGCGTACAGCAGGTGCCGGTACCAGGGCCGTCGCGGCAACCCAGCCGGTTCGATCAACTGCCGCTCAGCCTGCATCAGGCGCGCGTTCACCTGGCGGATCGCCGGGAGGTTCGCCGCAGCCTTCGGTCGTGCCGCATCGGCGGCCTTGCGGTACCGCGCCGCGGCCTGCGTCAACGTCTCCGCCGCATTCTCCAGAGGCGCGAAGTTCAAGGCCGGCGGCACACGTTCCATCTTCGGGGCCTGTAGCGGTCGTTTTGGATCGTTGATGGCGCGGAATACGCCCTCCTCGATCTGGCGGTTGCGCTCCCGTACGTCATCCTGCTGTGTCTTGAGCAGATTGCCGAGCTCCTTGACGTAGGTCTGGACGGTATCGGCGACGTTGGTGAATTCGAGCGGCAGCAAATCCGCATCGGCGAGGCGAATCATCAGGGTTCCGCCAACCTGCGCAAGCGCCCGCCCGTACGAGAAGTCGGTATCGAGGAATTTCGTGAAGTGGTAGTAGTCGTCGTAGATCGAGTGGTACACGCCGTCGCTCGCGTCGAATCCGCCGAAGCGGATATCAACCGACGGAACGCCGTTGTGCTGCAGGAACGCAGAATAATCGGAGCCGGACCCGAGCGCCGCAATCCGGAGATCGGTTCGCGACCGCGCTTCCGTCTTCTCCTCTTTCGATCCCCTGGCGATGGCGCGTGCCTGGGCCCGCTTCCAGACGGTCAGCTTCGTCTCCGGATCCTCGACGTCGCGGGCCACCCCGTTGACGATCTGTTCGAGAGAATGTGACCCCGATGCGTTGAAGAATCCGCGACCCGTCCCGTCAGAGTTGACGTAGGCCACCGCGTGCTCGCGCAGATCCTTGTCGTGGTCTTCGACCCATTCTGTCGATCCGAGCAGCGCCTGTTCTTCGCCGTCCCACGCCGCGTAGATCAGCGTCCGCTTCGGTCGCCATCCCTGTTTCGCGAGCTCACCGAGCGCACGCGCCTCTTCGAGCACCACCGACATGCCCGAGCCGGGGTCCTGCGCGCCGTTGACCCACGCGTCGTGATGGTTGCCGCGAATCACCCACTCGTCGGGGTACGTCGAGCCGTGCAGCCGCGCGATGACGTTGTACACGGGAACCCGATTCCAGTTGAACGCAAGCCGCATGTGCACGCGCGCGGGACCGGGCCCGAAGTGATACGTCACGGGAAGCGATCCACGCCACGACTCCGGCACTGCGGGACCACGAAGCGCGGCGAGCAATGGCTGCGCATCTGCGTAGGAGATCGGCAACACCGGAATCTTCGTCAGCGTGGTGACCTCTTTGAGGTCGAGCCGTTTTGCATCAGCCGTTGCACCAATACCGGGCGTCAGCGGATCGCCCGGATACGTCGGCATGTCCATCACGCTTCCGCGCTGCACACCGCTGCTGTTGCGCATCGGCCCCTGGGGAAACACCTCGTCGACAGCGTAGCCGTCATCTGCCGGGTCCGAGTAGATCAGGCAACCGATGGCGCCGTGCTCGGCGGCGACTTTCGGTTTGATGCCGCGCCACGAATTGCCGTATCGCGCGAGGACGATCGCGCCCTTGACCGCAATGCCGCGGCGATCGAGATCGTCATAGTCCTGCGGCCGGCCGTAGTTGACGTAGACGATTGGCCCGGTCACATCGCCATCGATCGAGTAGGCGTTGAACGACGGCAACTGCTCGTTCTTCTGCGCCGAGGTCGGATCCTCCGCAACCGCCGGCTCCTCGAGTTTCAGCGTGAAGGTGGATGGCGCCACCATTTCCACGAGGCGCTCTTTCGGCGTCGGGAAGAGCACGTCGTACGTTTCCAGCCGTGCATCCCACCCCCATTCCTTGAACTTCGAGAGGATCCATTCCGCGTTGTCCTTGTCGTACGGGGAGGCGAGATGATGCGGCCGTGCGCTCATGCGCTTCATGTAGTCGCCGATGTTCTTCGCATCGGGAATCGCGCGGAACTTCGCATCCCATCCGGCGTTCTGCGCCGCAAGCGGCAGCGAAGCTGCGACCGCGATCGCGAGTGCAATCATCTTCTTCATTTCGTTCGAATCTCTTATTGGATCTTCCAGACGTTCCGAATCCACGGCACCGCCTGCCGGAGGCCATCGACGAACTTATAGGTCTCGAAGTGCTGAATGCCGGTGAGCACGACGATCTGCGCGTTGACACCGTGTTTCTTCAGTTCGGCGATCCGCTGTTCGGTTGGATTAATGGGCTGAACCTGATCGTCGCGTGAGTGAACCGCGAACACCGGGATGCGCCAGGTTGCCGCAGACGCGGTCGGCGTTCCCGACAGTGGCACCGCAGCGCTGAAGCGATCCGGATACTTATCGCCCCAATACCAGGTTCCCTGTCCACCCATGCTGAATCCGGTGACGATCACCTTGTGCTGATCGATCACGTAGTTCTTCTCGACAGCCGCGAGCAGCGCGTTGACCGCACGCTCATTGGCAGGGGTGCTCCATCGGCCGTCGAGGGAGTCGGGCGCGACGATCACCGCGCCGAGCTCGCCAAGCGCCGGCTGAATCAGGATCTGGAGCATCGCGTGCCCGGCACCACGCGGGTCGCCGCCGAAGTGCAGCGCCAGAATCAGCGGCACCGGCTGGCGGTGATAGTCACGGGGCACGGAGATCGCGTAGTGAACGGATGGACCGTCCTGCTGCGAAAGGACTTCGTCGTGAATGGTCTGTGCCGATGCGCCTGCCGCTATCGACAACGCCAGGAAGAACAGCAGCGCTCTCATTCCTAGTGGCGTGGATGAACTGATGCTGCTGTCGTTCACGACAGCCCTTCGACCGCGATGCTGCTGGGCGCGACGAAAGCGCGCCCAATGATGGTGTGGGAAAGACATACCACTAATATTTTCGAAATGTCAGGTTGAAGCGCCCGTCGATGCCAAGTTCCGGGGGCGCCGTACCCGGAACAATCCGTGACACCCCGTGATACCGCAAACGTGCCGCACCACCGAACACGAACGCATCACCCGATTCCAGTAGCAGCGACTGAATTGGATCCCGCCGCTTGATACCGCCGAAGAGAAAACGTGCCGTGTCGCCGAGCGAAATCGACACAACCGGCAGCCCTGCGTCGATCGATGCCCGCCCTTCGTCCTTGTCCTGATGCAGGCCCATCCGGCCGTCCGCATCGTACCAGTTCATGATGCAGAGATCCGGTGCGCAGGTGAAACCCGCTTCTGCCGCGGCGGAGGACGCGAGCTGCCCCCATGTCTCGGGCACTGGCGCAACCGGCGCATCGTCGTAATCCGAACGCGTGGACTCGTATTTGTAGGTGAGCGCGTTCCAGTGCCGCCCGAGGCAGACCATGCGCACGTGCATCTTACCGCCGCCGCGTACGGTCGGCACGTAACCGCCGGTCGGCGCGTGCATGATCGCGCGGCATTGCTCGACGAGCGCCCGCTGCTGGTCGACGCTCAACCACTGTTTGAGCCAGACAGCGCCATCAGCGATCGTCACGACCTCGCGATCCCGACGCACAAACGGCATCTGGGTCTGCATCGCTGCTATATTGCCCCATGGTCCCAGGATTCCACCCTCTCGTCGCACGCTGGTTCGAACAGACGCTGGGCACGCCGACGACTGCGCAATTACGCGGGTGGGCCGCGATACGCGACGGCCGCCACACGCTTATTGCCGCGCCGACGGGATCCGGAAAGACACTCGCGGCGTTTCTCAGCGCGATCGACGATCTCGTCCGGGAGGCTATCGACGCTTCGTCCCGTTCCCCGGCCGAAGGTCTGCCGGATGAAGTTCGCGTCGTGTACGTATCACCGCTCAAGGCGCTGAGCGCGGACATCCACAAGAATCTCGCCGAGCCCCGCCGCGGGATTCGTGAGCTTGCGGAGGCCACCGGCGTCGCCGCGCCGCGGGTGACCGCGGCGGTGCGAACCGGCGACACGACCGCGTCGGAACGCGCCGCGATGTTGCGCACGCCGCCGCACATTCTGGTCACGACGCCTGAATCGCTCTTCCTGTTGCTGACCTCCGCACACAGCCGCGAGATGCTGCGAACCGTCCGCACCGTCATCGTCGACGAGATTCATGCGGTGATCGGCGGTCGTCGCGGCGCGCACCTCGCGCTCTCGCTGGAGCGGCTGGAAGCGATCGTGAATCCTTCCACCGTAGGCGGCGGACTGCAACGAATCGGCCTTTCCGCGACACAGAAGCCAATCGACCACGTCGCGCGGTTTCTGGTAGGTAATCGTGCCGACGAGTGCGTGATTATCGACGAAGGGCATCGGCGCGCGATCGATCTCGCCATCGAGATTCCCCGTTCACCGCTCGATGCCGTGATGTCGCACGAAGTCTGGGAGGAGTACTACGAGCGCCTCACCCAGCTGATTTCCGAACACCGAACGACGCTGATCTTCGTGAACACGCGAAAACTGGCGGAGCGGACGGCGCGGCATTTGAGCGAGCGCCTCGGCGAGGACGCGGTGACCGCGCACCACGGCAGCCTGTCGAAAGAGATCAGGCTCGATGCGGAGCACCGACTGAAGAACGGATCTCTGAAGGCGCTCGTCGCCACCGCTTCGCTCGAGCTCGGCATCGACATCGGCCATGTGGATCTGGTTTGTCAGATCGGCTCGCCCCATCGGATCGCCACGCTGCTGCAGCGTGTCGGACGTTCCGGACACACGATCACCGCGACGCCGAAAGGACGACTGCTTCCTGTTTCCCGTGACGATCTGATCGAATGTGCGGCGCTTCTCCGTTCGGTCCGCCAGGGCGAACTGGATCGCATCGTCTCGCTCGATGCGCCGCTCGACGTCCTCGCGCAGCAGATTGCGGCCGAAGCCGCGTCGCGCGACATGGGTGAGAACGCGCTATTCGACTTCGTGCGGCTCGCCTGGCCGTACCGGTCACTCGCGCGCGGCGACTTCGACGCGGTCGTCACGATGTTGGCGGAAGGATTTTCGACGCGCCGGGGCCGACGCGCCGCGCTCGTGCACCGCGATGAAGTGCATTCGGTCGTCAAAGGACGACGGGGAACGCGGATGCTCGCGTTGACCTCCGGCGGTGCAATCCCCGAAATCGCCGATTATCGGGTTGTCGTCGAGCCCGAAGACACCTTCATCGGCACGCTGAACGAAGACTTCGCCATCGAAAGCAACGTTGGCGACATCTTCCAGCTTGGCAACGCGTCGTGGCAGGTGACGAAGGTCGGCGGCGGCACCGTCCGCGTTCGCGATGCCCATGGGGCGCCGCCCACCATTCCGTTCTGGCTGGGAGAAGCGCCGGCGCGCAGCGATGAACTTTCCCGCGCCGTGTCGGATCTTCGCCGGGAGTTTGATGAAGCGGTGAGCCGTGCGAGCTCTCGCGGACCCGAAGGGTCGGCGCCGCTCGGATCAGAAGGGTCCGCGCCGCTGGTTGAGTGGTTGATCGGTGAGACCGGACTCTGCGAGGGCGGGGCCGAGCAGGCGGCGAGCTACCTCGTGGCCGGCCGCACGGCGCTCGGTGTGATTCCGACCCAGGAGACGCTCGTGCTCGAGCGCTTCTTCGACGAATCAGGCGGCATGCAGCTCGTCCTTCATGCGCCTTTCGGCAGCCGCATCAACAAGGCCTGGACGCTCGCGCTTCGAAAACGTTTCTGCCGCCAGTTCAATTTCGAGCTGCAGGCCGCGGCCACTGAGGACGCGCTGCTGCTGTCGCTCGGTCCACAGCATTCGTTTCCGCTGTCCGACGTCTTCCGCTATCTGCACCCTGCCACGACGCGCGACATCCTCGTGCAGGCGATGCTCGACGCGCCGCTCTTCAAGACGCGGTGGCGGTGGAACACCACGATCTCGCTTGCCGTGCCTCGAAGCCGCGGCGGCAGCAAGGTGCCGCCACAGCTGCAGCGGATGCACGCCGACGACCTGATGGCTGCGATCTTTCCAGACGCGGCGGCGTGCCTCGAAAACATCCCCGGAGACAGAGAGTTCCCCGATCATCCGCTGGTCAATCAGACGGTGCGCGACTGTCTCGAAGAGGCGATGGATTTCGAGGGTCTCACGCGGGTGCTCACGCGCATCCACGGTGGCGACCTTCATCTCGTCGCGCGCGATACGCCGGAGCCATCGGCGTTTGCGCACGAGATTCTCAACGCAAAGCCGTACGCGTTTCTCGACGACGCCCCGCTCGAGGAGCGACGGACGCACGCAGTGCAGACACGGATGGCGCCGGATCAGGCCGGGAGCGAGATGGGTGTCCTGGACGCGGATGCCATCGCGCGCGTGCGCGACGAGGTCCGTCCGGACCCGCGCGACGCCGACGAACTGCACGATGCATTGCTCACGACGGGATTTCTTGCTTTAGTCGACATTCCGATTTCTGCAAGCGAGTTGATCGACGCGGAACGGGCGACCTGGGCCACTCTGTGTTCTTCGAATCCCGAACCCCGAATCCCCAATCCCGTCACGATCTTGATTGCCGCCGAGAGACTGCCGGAATTGCTGACGGTCCACTCCGATGCGGCGCTGAGTCCGACCATCGCGGCACCTCCCGCTCGGGCAGCACGTACGTGGACCCGCGAGAGCGCCATCGTCGAGCTCCTGCGCGGACGGCTGTCTATTGTCGGACCGACAACGGCATCGGATCTGGGCGCGTCGCTGGCGGTCACCGAGAGCGAGGCGAACGCAGCGCTGCTCACCCTCGAATCGGAAGGCGCGGTGTTGCGCGGGCGCTTCGAATCCCGAATCCCGAATCCCGAGTCCCGGCCCCTGGAGTGGTGCGATCGCCGTCTGCTCGCCCGGATTCATCGCTACACGCTGCATCGACTCCGTGCCGAGATTGCGCCAGTGAACGCAGCCGACTTCATGCGGTTCCTGTTCGCGTGGCAGCACGTCGAACGCTCATCGCGCTTGAGTGGCATCGACGGGCTACGCGAGGTGATCGCACAGCTTGACGGCGTGGAAGCACCCGCCCGCGCGTGGGAGCGCGACGTCCTCGCAGCCCGCGTTGATCAGTACGACGCGTCGATGCTCGACCTGCTCTGTCTGACGGGAGCGGTGGCGTGGGCGCGGCTATCGAGCGGACCCACGCAGGTTGTTGGCGCGACGCCCATCGCGTTGTTCCTGCGTGAACATACGGACGTGTGGTTGGCGTTGGCGGGGCGTGAAGCCCCGTCCTACGCGGCAGGAGCGCAGTCCGACGTCGATGATTCAGGGCGGCGCTTCACGCGCCGCCTTTTCGAGCACCTTCAGAACCATGGCGCATCCTTCGCGAACGAGATCGCGTCCGCATGCGAACTGACGGACGAGGAACTCCGGAACGCGATCGCCGAGCTTGTGGCGGCCGGCGCCATCAGCTCGGATGGCTTCGAGGGGCTCCGTGCGATGGTCGGGACGACGTCGACTCGCGCGACCGGGCGACCCCACCGCCCAGGCGCATCCGGTCGCTGGTTCCTTGTCCATAAACCAGCCGAACGACCCGAACGATCCGAACGATCCGAAGCGGTCGAAAGGTTCGCATGGACCCTGCTGCGGCGATACGGCGTGATGTTCCGACGGCTGCTGACGAGAGAGGCGCTTGACGTCCCGTGGCGCGACCTGGCGCGCGTTTACCGCAGGCTTGAAGCGCGCGGAGAGATTCGCGGTGGACGGTTCGTGACGGGTATGTCAGGCGAACAGTTCGCGCTGCCCGACGCCGTGGAGCGGCTGCGTGAAGTCCGCCGCTCGGCGCACGATGATCGGCTGATCACGATCGGTGCCGCCGATCCGCTGAATCTCACGGGCATTATCACGGGCGAAGAACGCATCCGCGCCTCCGCCGCGAACCGCATCGTGTACCGCAACGGGATGCCCGTTGCCGCCATGGAAGGCGACATGCTTCGGACGTTTGGAGATCTCGAGCCCGATCTGGCTGCCGATGCCGCGGCGGCCGCGGCCGGCCGCCGCGTGCCCGTCATCAGCGGGTTTGTTGGCCGGTTGTAATAAGTTCAAGTCCTAATGCCTCTTGAAGAACTGCACCGCGCGCTCGTGCTTCTCGGCGGCCGCCCGACTGCTGAACGTACCAAGATTGCGGCGCCGCCCGGTCTTTGGATCCTTCTTGCGGGAGTAGAGCCGGTACTCGCCTGATTTCAGTTTCCTGATCATGGTTTGTCAGGCGGACCTGAAGGTCCGCCCTACGTGTTCAACGACAACGTCGCGTCTCTTCAAAGCGCCGGCGCGGACTTGGTCCGTGAAGCGTCGTCCTCGAGCCGAACGATCAACCGCTCGCACAGCTCTTCGCGCTGCACGAGCTCGTGACGGAACTGGCGATCGTCAGCGCGCGCGATTTCGCGCTTCAGGTCCGGGATGCAGTCGCGCAACAAGCCCTTCAACGTGGCCGCCTCTTCCGTTGTGAGATCCACCTGCATAACGGCCTCTCATCCAATTATCGCGCCGCGGAAACGGTCGAATTTCACCGCAGCACTTTGTACGCATGTGCCCAGTCGTTGCTGAGGAAGCCTGGAATGCACCACAGGATGCACAACGGCTCGATGACACGCGCCGCTTCGACGGTCCCCATGTCCGCGATTTCCCACCCGAACTGTTCGAGGACCTGCGTCACGATGCGTTTGGCGTCCTGGTCGTTGCCGCAGATGAACATCGTCGGCGGTCCGCCTTTCAGGACCGGATTGACCATCAGCGCATTGCCGACGGAGTTGAATGCCTTCACGAAGCGTGCGGAAACGAACTCGCGCTGCAGGCGTTCCATCAATGCGTCGTCGAGCGAAGTGAAAAATCGGAGCACGCCGTGGTCGGGCGGCGCGTCCGCGATGGGATTGGTCGTATCGATGATGACCTTGGCGCCGAGATTCGCCGCGCCCGCCAGACGAAGCGCGTCCGCTGCCGCCGCTCCCTTCACAGCGAGAACGAGAATCTCGCCGTGTGACGCCGCGTCGGCAAAGCTGCCAACGCGAGCGTCGGGATGCTGGGTGCGCCAGTCCGCCAGCTTGCCCGGGTCGCGCGTGCCGAGCGTGACGTCGTGTCCGTGCTTCAGAAAACCGGCCGCGAGTGTGCGCGCGACGACGCTCGACCCGAGAATTCCGATTCGCATCCGCCGATTATGGACGGGTCCCAGCCATCGCGCGGCGCCCCGCGCCGCCGTGGACGCCTTCAGCGAATTCCTCGATCATTTTCCGGTTGAACGCAGGGATGTCCTCCGGCTTCCGCGACGAGACGATGCCGCGATCGACGACGACCTCCTGGTCCACCCAGTTTGCTCCGGCGTTCTTGAGGTCCATCTTCACCGACGGCCATGACGTCATCGTGACGCCGCGGACCACATCAGCCTCGACGAGAGTCCAGGGGCCATGGCAAATGACCGCAATCGGCTTCCCGTCATCGAAGAATCGCTTTACGAACTGAACCGCGCGCGGATCCATACGCAGCCGATCCGGATTCATGACACCGCCGGGAAGAAGCAGCGCGTCGTATTCATCGGCACGCGCCTGTTCGAGTGTGCGATCGACCTTTACCTCCTCGCCCCACTCCTTGTATTTCCATCCGCGAATCCTGCCGGACTCGGGCGAGACGACGTCGACGGCGGCGCCGGCATCGATGAGCGCCTTGCGCGGGTGCAGCAGCTCGTCCTGCTCGAAACCATGCGTCGCAAGCGCAGCAACACGCTTCCCTTTGATCCCTTTGAGTTGATCAGCCATAAGACCTCCTGGATGGCGGACCGACGATCAAGGCGCGTGCCGCGCGTGTGACAACCTCGGCATCTCGTGCGTGACGGGCTCGGAGCAAAAAGGGGTAACATCCGCGACATGCCCGAGATCGATGAAGAGTACGAATTTCAGTCGCCCACCGGCGATCGATCATTTTCGGGAGGAAGCGGCGACTCCAACGGTCCGCGCAATGTCGTGTTTGCCGCGGTCATCGTCGTCGCGCTGATCGCGCTGGGCGTGATCGGGTATCTGACCTTCGGTCGCCGCGCGGCGCCGACGGCCGCACCACGACAGGCCGCTGCCCCGGCGCCAACTCTGCCGAAGGCCGCCGACGATGTGGAGCGGATCGACCTGCCGCCGCTCGACGCCAGCGACGCGCTGGTGCGGCAACGCATCGGACTGCTGTCCTCGAATCGGCTCGTTTCGGCGTGGCTCGCGACCAACGGCCTCGTCCGCAACTTCACCGTCGTCGTCGAAAACATCTCGCACGGCGTGAACCCGTCGCGGCACCTCCGCGTCCTCAAGCCCGCCGGCCAATTCCGTGTCATGACGCGTGGGGCCAACGTGGTAATCGATCCACGCACCTACGATCGATTCACACCCATTGCTGACGTCGCCGCATCGATCGACGCCGCCGGCGCCGGACGTCTGTACCGATCGTTCAAACCACTGCTGCAGATGGCGTATGACGAGCTCGGTAATCAGGAGTCAATCGATCGCGCGGTCGAGCGTGTCGTAGGCGGGATGCTGGAGGTCCCCGCCGTCGACGGCGACGTCCGCGTCGAACAGAGTGGTGAAGGTATCGGCTATGAGTACGCCGACGCACGCCTGGACGCGCTGAACGGCGCGCAGAAGCAACTGTTGCGCATGGGCCCCAGGAACATTCGCGTCATCCAGCAACAGCTCCGCGGGTTTGCATCCGCCGCCGGCATCCCGCTGTCTTGAACAAGACGCGTCTCGAAGCCTTCAGCGACGGCGTCATCGCCATCCTGATCACAATCATGGTGCTGGAGCTGCGCGTCCCCGAAGGGGCCGACTGGGAAGCCCTGCAGCCGATCGTACCGGTATTCATCACCTACATCCTCAGCTTCGTCGTCGTCGGCATCTACTGGAACAATCACCACCATCTGATTCACGCCGCCGATCGCATGACAGCTGGCATTCTCTGGGCGAACCTGCATCTGCTCTTCTGGCTGTCGCTGATTCCGTTCTCGACCGGCTGGATGGGACACAACCACTTTGCGCCGCTGCCGACGGCCCTGTACGGTGCCGTGCTGCTGATGGCCGCGATTGCCTACACGATTCTCGAGAGAACCATCATCGCCGCACAGGGTCCTCGTTCGCGGTTGAAGGAGGCAATCGGCAGCGACGCGAAGGGATGGGCGTCGCTGGCGATGTATGCGGCGGCGATCCCGCTCGCGTTCACGAACCGCTGGATCGCCTACGCGCTGTACGTCACCGTCGTACTGGTCTGGTTCATTCCCGATCGGCGGATCGAGCGCCGGCTCTCCTAATCGTTCGGCTCGTTCGACACGTTCAGGCTCGCCCGCGCATTTTCGCAATCCACCAGCGAAGGCCCACGAACAGGAATCGCCAGTCGTGAAAGAACTCCGGCGACTTCCCCTCGAACGCGTGGCCGATGAACTGCAGCGTCCATCCGACCACGAACAACGTCAGGGGAAGCAGCCGCGGCCCAGATGCGATCCACGCGATCCCGAACCACCCGATCGAAATGACGATGAGCGGAATGCCGATGGTGTGGCAGAAACGGTTGACCGGATGCTGATGGCTCGTCGTGTACTGCGCAATCCACTCGTCGGATGAGCGGCCGCGCATCAGGCCGGTCACGTCCACGCTCCCACCGCACGGCGCACGGCGACAATCTGGCCGAGGTGATAGGCGTTGTGCTCGGCGAGCAGGAGAATGCCACGGAGGTACGTCTGGTGGCCCTTGCCGGTCGGCACGAGCGCATAGAGATCTTTCGTCTCGCGCGCGAGCTTCTTGAACTGCTCGCGCTCACGCTTGAACGAGGTCACCGATTCGTCCCACGCATGGCTGTTCGGTGGAGTTGGATCCTTCGGCCAGTAGTCATCCGGCCACTTCATCGTGTGCACGTATTTCGGGTTCACGCAGAAGTCGAGGATGTCTTCCTGCGCGATGCGCATGTGCTCGAGCAGCTGCCACACGCTGTGCTCGAATCCCGGTGGGCGGGCACCGCGCTTATCCGGCGGCAGATCCGCCATCGCCTTGTCGAACCCGACGTGGGCTTCGTCCCAGTCGAGAATGCGAACGAGTTGTTCACGCAGCGCTTCGTCACTCATGGGGGAATTATGGATCCGCTTCCGGCCTCCGGCTGCGACTTCCGGATCCCGAACCCCGGATCCCGATCAAACCCCGAATTGCCTCAAGTGATGATCCATGTGCAGCCACCCCCATCGCTGCCACTGCTGCGTCGTCATCCGCCCGAACATCGGGTGCGGCTGCAACTCGCGCTCCTCTTTCACCGCAAACTGCTCCATGAGCGCTTCCAGGGCGTCGCGGTCGCGCGCGAACTCGAGAGGTTTGGTGCCACCGATTTCCTGATCGACTTCCGGCATCGTCTTGACGCCGTGCGGCCATTTCATCGGTGCGTTGAGCGCGACCCATTTGATCACCGTTCGCGAGAACGGCGTCGCGATTGACGACGCCGATTTCTCGCCCATGATCGCCTTGAAGGCATCGCTCAGATGACAGACGGCCTGATGCGGCGTCATCCGTCCCCACTGCCGCGGACTGTCTGGTGCAAGCCGCCGCAGGCGCGCAACGAGCGCGGCGCGCTGTGCGGAATCAGCGAGATGGTGTTTCACGGTCGGCTCCCTGCGATGCGCGAACCCCGAACACAGAACACACGAACCTCGAACCGACCTGAGAACGTCTGCCCGCCTCTAACCGGGCCGATTCACGAGCATAGCCGAGACGCCTTCGAAGAAGTCACGGAGAAAGACGTCGACCTCCACCGGCAGCTTGACCTCGTCGAGCGCGTTCGTCATCAGCTGCAGCCAGCGCTCGCGAGCGGCGGTGTTCACCGCAAACGGCATGTGACGCATGCGCAAGCGTGGATGGCCGCGCTGCTCGATGTATCGCTGCGGTCCGCCGAACCGGCCGATGAGAAAATCGCGCAACCGCTGCTCGGCGCCCGCGAGATCGTGCGGTGGATACATGGTCGCGAGAATGTCGTCGCCCGGAACTTGCCGGTAGAACGCCGCGATGAGACGCGTAAATCCCTCTTCGCCGATGAGTGCGTAGATGTCCTGATCGTCCATGGGAAGGTTGTCAGGTTTCACGTATCAGGTTTCAGGATGGGTCATACCTGGACCACGCCTGATACCTGGATCACGCCTGAAACCTGATACCTGAAACCTGAAACCTGATCATCGTACGCTAGACTGCCGACCATGAGCATCCGACTGGCCGGCCTACTCGCGCTCGCGGTGTGCGGTGGCGCTGTAGTTGTACGCGCGCAGATGACGACGATCCCGCTCTGGGCGTACGGATACATCGCCTACCCTGCGGCGCCCGGTGACTACACGATGAAGTGCCAGGGCGCGCGCGCCGATCCGTGCGATCGGCCCGGCGGGCTGCCGACGGACCCGAACAACACGCCGCGCACGCTCACCGGCAGCGATCGCACGTTCAGCGTCGCCCAGATCAACGCGCGCTACAACCCCGCGGATTGGTTTCCGAACGACCACCCGCCGATGCCGGACATCGTCGCGCATGGCAAGGAAGCCAACGGCGTGCGCGCGTGCGGCATCTGTCACCTGCCAAACGGCAAAGGATTGATGCAGAACGGAAGCGTCTCGGGCCTGCCGCGTGATTACATCCTGCAGCAGCTGGGCGACTTCAAGTCCGGCAAGCGACACACCGCCGATCCGAACAAGGCGAACGGGTACGAGATGCAGGCGATCGCGCGAAACTTGACCGACGCCGAAGCACGGGCGGCCGCCGATTACTTCTCATCCGTCAAGTACACGAAATGGGTCCGCGTCGTCGAATCGGAGACGACGCCGAAGTTCACGGCGACGGTGAACGGGCTCTTCCTCAAAGAAGAAGGCAACGAGACGATTCCCCTCGGCAACCGGATTGTCGAGATGCCGGAGGACACCTACCAGACGAACATCCTGCGCAATCCGCGTTCGGGATTTGTCGCCTATGCGCCCGTCGGGAGCCTCAAGAAAGGCGAGGCGCTGGTGATGTCATCGAAATGCGGGACGTGTCATGGCGCCGACCTCAGAGGGATGACGATCAAGAACGTCATCGTGCCGCCCATCGCCGGGCGCTCGCCGGGCTACATCGGCCGCGCCATTTACGATTTCCAGCAAGGCGCGCGCAGCGGCGCAAACGCGGCGCTGATGAAACCGTCGGTGCAGAAGCTCACCGAGGACGACACCGTCGCACTCGCCGCCTACATCGCGTCGCTCGAACCGTAAATACCAAGGTACTGACGCCCAACCGACATTGCGCTCAGGATTGCCGACACCACCGAAGTCATCATCGAACAGACGCGCCGGAATCACGCGGAATTTGTCTGGATGGTGATTCGCTCGGTCGTTTCGACTCGGGCGCGGCCGTGCTCCGACGCCGTAATGAAAGAGATGTGAATACCGGGCGCGAGCTCCGTGCAGGCGCAGTATTTCACGCCCGCGACTGACCCGTCTTTGCGCTTGATTTCATAGAAGCCGGGTTGCTTCGTCGTGCGCGCGAAGGAAGGGCGGGAATAGTGGCGACGAAATCCCAAGGAGCCGATCAACTTCACCAGCATCCTTGGGATTTGGGATTTCGGTTTTGGGATTTCCTAGTTCGTCTGACCCTTCTGCGCCTTGGCCTTCTCGTCAGCGATGTATTTCACCGCGCCCGCATGCGCGTCCTTCAGCCACTGACGCCAGAGCGCGTTGTTGATGAACGGATTCGGTCCGTTCGGGTTCTTCGCCTTGACGTCGCGCAGCTCCAGAATGCCCATGTTGTTCGGATACGGATAGCTGTTCAAGAAGCTGTGGACGTTGAGCGCCACCTGCACATCGGCGAAATCCTTCTCGAGGCGCTCGATACTCTTGAGGAACTCGGTGCCGCCCTCGACGCCGTTGCGCGGGCCGGGGCCTCCGAAGACGAATCCCTTGTACGGCTTCTTGTTGTCGTACACGGTGAACTCGTAGGCGGGTGAACCCGGCGTGTGACCCGGCAGGATGTATACCTTCATCTTCGTATCGCCCAGCGTGATCGTGTCGCCTTCCTTGATCACCATGTCCTTCGCCGGCGGTTCGTCACCCGGCTTCGGACCGCGGCCGTTCTTGATGGCATTGGCCTGCTGCATGGCCATGAAGTTCCAGTCGGTCTCGGTCAGCGCGATACGCGCGCCGGACAGCGCTTTGATTTTTGCAGCGCCGCCGAAATGATCGAGGTGGCCGTGCGTGAGCAGGATGTACTTGATGTTCTTCGGATCGAACCCCACCTTGCGGATGTTGTCGATCACGTAGTCGACGTACGGCTCCTGCGCCGCGTCGATCAGAATCAAGCCTGCGCTCGTCGGGACGAGCCACACCGACACGGATCCGGGTCCAACGTAGTAGACGTTGTCCATCACCTTGAACGGCGCGATTTTCTGGTACTCGACGTTGCGCGACTGGCTGCCGCGATAGCTCTGACTCAGTGACTCGCCGGGCGCGGGTCCCACAGTCTGCGCGCCCACCAGCGCGGCGGTGGCCACCACGGCCAGTGCGAACGTTGCGATGCGTGTCCCTCTCATTGATTCCTCCAGAAGCCGGGCCTCAAACGATCCGGCCTTCCACTGGCGGGTCCAAAAGGACCCGCCCCCCTTAGAACTTGAACGAAATCCCTACTTCCGCGTCCTGCCGCGGCGCGGCAATCGTGTACCGGCCGAAGGCGTTCGACGTCGCGGTATTCACGGCGCCGCCGCCCGTCCCGCCAATCAGGTTATCGCGTCCGAAGACGTTGAAGACCTGGGCGACGAGGTCGACGCTGCGCGTGCCACCGAGATTGATCGACCGGCTCACGCGGATATCGAACCGGTTGAAGTTACTGCTCTCCAGCTGACTCTCGGGAATCGGGCGAAGATTGCGAACGGCCCGCCACTCGTTGACCTTCTGAAGGACGGTCGCGGTTGACGCGCTGTCGCGCCCTGCCTGGTTCCGCGTCGTTCCGGGAACGTAGTCGGTGTTCGACACGCCGTCACCATTGAGATCGACGCCCGCCAGGGCGCTATAAGGCAGCGCGCTGCGGACGGTCCAGACCGCCCCGAACGTGAGATCGAACGGCAGCCGCGCCGTGCCACTCGCGACGACGGTGTGCTTGCGGCCATCAGGCCCTTGGTCCAGATCCGGGTGGTAGTAGTCGCTCACGTTCGCGACCTGGTTGGTGGTCCAGTCGCGCGTATACGAGATCAAGTACATATAGCGGTTCGACATCCGCTTATCGAGCCGCACGTACAGCGCGCGATAGTCACTCCAGCCAGTGGAGCTCAATTGCGTGACGTTGCCCCAACTGCCGAGCGGACGCAGCGCGTTGAGCTGCGCGGCGTTGAACCCCGCCGCGACTCGGGACGCGGTCGCGGCATCGAGCGTACGCGAGTCGATGCCGGTGTTCGGGGCGTTGATGTTCCAGGTGCGCGCAAAGTCACGCAGATTCGTGTAGACCCCGTCGACGTGCAGCGCCAGGTTCGGCATCAACTGCTGTGAGACGCCAGCCGTCACGGTGTCGCCCGACATATTCTGGATGTCGTCGTCGAGGACGTTGACGTTCGGCCGTGCAGAAACGGTGACGAACGACTGCGGCGTCCGTCCCCCGTACGGGTCAGGGTACGTCGGGTTGGTGATGCTGATGCTGTTCTGCAAGAGCGTCCCAAGCTCGTTCCGCAGACCGCCCTGCGGCAGGTACTGGAAGAAGCGTCCGTACGCGGCGCGCACCAAGGTCCTGCTGTCGCTCCGCACGTCCCACGCCATGCCGACGCGCGGGCCGATGTTGTTGTTGTCTTTGCGCGACGTCGGGTTGATCAGCTGTCGAAGCTGTTCTCGTCCGGTGAAATCGAGCTGGTTGTTGAACGAGTGGTATTGCAGGTCGTACCGCACTCCGAGGTTGACTGTCAGGTTGCCCAGCGGCTTCCACTCGTCCTGGCCGTACCCGTTGATCCAGTAGTTGTGAAGCTCGCGCACCACGTTGGGAAATGACGCCGTGAACGTCGTCGGACTGCGCAGCGCCGCGATGGACGCCGCCGAGCCGTCGAAGAACTGATCCGTCGTGAACGTCCAGGTGCCAAGATTCGAGATCACATCCTCAGGGGAGATGTACTGCGCGTATTCGCCGCCGAACTTCCATTGATGGCTGCCGGCGGAATACGAGTAATCCTCCTTCAGCTCGAAGCGCTTAGTGAAGTTCAGGCTGCCGGTGCTCGAGCCCCAGTGCATGCTCGGGAAGTTGTAGACCTGCGTGTAGCCGTTGAAGCGCTCCGCTGGGAATTCGCCGGGCCGATCCCACAGCGATGTTCCCGGAGGTCCGGTCGTGCTGTGCAGGGCGGCCGGATACTGAACGCGGAATTCGTTCAGCGCGCGATTGCTGATCACCCACGTGTGGCCGGTCACATTGGTGGTGCGAGGCGACTCGACGAAGCTCTGATTGAACGCGGCGTTGGTGCCGCCGCACCCTTCGCAGTCGATGTGTTCCCAGTCCTTGCCATAGCGCACAAAAAGGTTCTGTGACTGAGAGATCTGCCAGTCGCCGCGCACGAAGTACTTGTGCCGCAGGTAGTCGGTCGGAAACACGCCTTCAAGGTTGCTGTAGAACTGCGGCTGTCCCGAGTTGACCGTGAACGACTTGTTCTCCGTCTGATACTCGATGGCACTGTAGAAGTGCACCTTATCCCTGACGATCGGTCCGCCGAAGGCGAGACCCCACTGGTTCCGCTTGTAGTCCGGCTTCGGCGCGCCGACGTCCTCCGCGTTCTTGTCGCGCGCCTGCATGTTCTGGTTCTTGAAGTATTCGAGCGCTTCACCGCTGAACCGGTTGGTTCCGCTCCTCGTGACGATGCTGACCAGGCCGGCGACGTTGCCGCCATGCTCGGCGGAGGCCTGGGCCACGTTCACGCGGAATTCGCGGATCGCCAACTGCGGCATCTCGGCGTGCTGCTGGCCCGAGTTGGTGGACCAGTTGGATGAGCCGTCGAGGAAATAGGCGTTCATCTGGTTGTTGATACCGCCCGCGCCGATGTTCGCCTGGGAGCGCCGCACCTGCGTATTGTCCATGTTGGTGCCGGGAAGCAGCAGCACGAGGCTGGCCGGCTGACGATCCGCCATCGGGAGCGTTTCGATCTGCTCCTGCGTAATCACCTGCGCGACCTCGGTGCGCGTCACCTCGATGACCGGCGCCTCGCCGGTGACGGTGACGGTCTCCTGCAGGTTCTGCAGCCCCATCTTGAGGTCCTGCTGCAGCTGCAGGCCAATGGTGATCGTGAGCCGTTCGACATCGACCGTCGCAAATCCCTGAAGTTCGGCTTTCAGGGCATAGGTGCCGGGCTGAAGTCCGGCGAACCGGTACACGCCGTCGCTTTCGGTCACCGTGGTACGCGCGGCGCCCGTTTCGGTGTTGCGTAGTGTCAGCGACACGCCGGGCAGCACTCCACCCTGTGCGTCGGTGACCGTCCCCTGGATCTGGCCGACAACCTGCGCGTGCGCGGGCCACGCGAGGGCTGTGAGCACGGCGAGCGCGAACGCGACCCGCCCGATGCACCACATACAAGAAAGCCTTCGAACCATCCTGCGCCTCTCCTTGGATCAACCGGCTGGTATCTCACGAACCACGGAGATCGTGGCCCGCGGGCGAACAAAAAGCCTCAGAACCTTGCGTCATTAACTCATGTTTGTCAAGGAGATGCGGAAGGCGGTAGCCTCCGTGCCGACGTGCTTTTTCTGCTGTTTTTCTTCTCCGGCGCCAGCGCGCTGATTTACGAGGTCGTCTGGGTCCGCGTATTCGCCAACGTCTTCGGCAACACGATCTATTCGGCCTCCATCGTCACGGCGATTTTCATGCTGGGCCTGGGTATCGGCAGCTACGCAGCGGGGGCTGTTTCGGACCGGGCGTACGCCGCCGGGCGCAGCCTCCTCCGGGTGTTCGCCGTGGTCGAACTCGCGATCGGCGTGCTGGCGCTCGGCATCTCCGTCTTGTTGCCACATCTCGGCGACTTCTCCGCCGCTGTTTCGTCGTACACCCGAGACGCACGAGGCTGGTACGTCCTTTCGCCTGCGTCGTATGCGGGCCGCGTAGGAATCGCGATCGCGCTGCTCACGCCGGTCACCATGCTGATGGGCGCAACGCTGACCGTCCTGATCCGTCACGTCACACGGGTCGGCGCGGACCGAATCGCCCTTCTGTACGGCATCAATACACTCGGCGCCGCAATCGGCTGTGTGCTGACCGACTTCGCGTTCGTTCCCGGCTACGGGTTCCGCGCGACGCAGATGATCGCCGTCGCGATCAATCTCGCGACGGCAGCCGGCGCTCTGCTTCTTAAATCCCAAATCCCAAATCCCAAATCCCAAATCCCAAGGAAGGAGAACCTTCGGATCCCGGATCCCGGATCCCGAATCCCAGCCACGTCAGTCGCACGTGTCGCAGCCACGCTGGTGACAACTGGATTCGCCGCAATGGGCATGGAGATCGTGTGGTTCCGTCATTTTTCCATCCTGCTCGGCGAGTTCCGCGCAGTCTTCGCGCTGCTGCTCGCGATAATCCTGCTTGCCATGGGCGCCGGGTCGCTCGCAGGCGGCTACCTCCAACGACGGATGGAACGTCCTGTTCATCTCCTCATGTTGGTGCAGGGCCTCTTCGTCGCGTCGACGCTTGCCGGTCTTGCTTCTGCGAACGCGCGCGCAATCAATGACGCCGCAGTGTCGTACGCCGCGCGCCATCCTGGCCCGATAGCGTCGGGCATCGGTCGGGAGCTCACGGAGCTCTGGTTCAACGCACGGCCGATTCTGCTCGTCGCGGCAGTCCCTGCCCTGTTCATGGGATTTGCGTTTCCACTCGCGAATGCCATCGTGCAGCGCGCGGAATCGGCGGTGGGCCGCCGCGCCGGACTTCTCTACCTTGCCAACACGTTCGGCGCAGTGTGCGGCGTGATCGCGACGGGGTTTGTGCTGTTGCCGCTGCTCGGCATGCAGCGGAGCGCGACGGTACTGATGGCCGCCGCGGCATTCGCCGTCCTGCTTATTGCCGGGACCAAAAGGACCCCGCCTCATCTATTGGCCGAAAGGACCCGGCGTCCACTCGTGATCTCGCTCGCGGTGTCGACCATTGCAATTGGAGTCTGGTTGTCGCTTCCCTCCGACTACCTCCTCTCCCGCGCGCTGCTCTTTCCGCCGCAGCGCGCGTACACGATCAGCGAAGGAATCACCGAGCTCATCGCGGTGACTGACGGTCCCGATGGCGGACGCGTGCTGGTCACCAACGGTCACCCGATGTCTTCGACCGAGTTGTTGTCGCAGCGCTATATGCGCGCGATGGCGCACGTGCCGCTGCTGGCGGTCGACAATCCCCAACGTGTGCTCGTGCTCTGCTACGGCGTCGGCAACACGGCCCATGCGGCGACGCTGCATCCGACCGTCCGGCGCGTTGAAGTCGTCGATCTCTCGCGACACGTGTTGGAGCAATCGTCGTACTTCAAACAGGTCAATTCGGACGTCCTCAACGATCCGCGCGTCAGCGTCTACATCAACGACGGCCGTCACCATTTGCAGATGAATGTTGATGCGTACGACCTCATCACGCTGGAGCCGCCGCCGATCGTTCACGCCGGAGTTGCCGCCCTCTATACAACGGAGTTTTACGAGCGTGTGCGGTCGCGCCTGAAGCCCGGCGGCTACCTCAGTCAATGGCTGCCCGCTTACGGTGTTCCGCAATCGATGATTCTGTCGATGGTTCGCTCCTTCATCGACGTCTTTCCGAACGCGGTCCTGCTCTCCGGCGCTTCGTCCAACCTGCTGCTCATCGGGACGACCGGTGGAACCAACCAGATCGAGCCATCGCGGCTGGAGAGCGCCCTGATGCGCGCTCCAGCCGTACACGCGGACCTGCAGCGGCTCGACCTCGGCACGCCGCGCAACATCATTGGAATGTTCGTGGCGTCGGCCACGACACTTGCGACCGCGACACGCGAGATTCGGCCCGTCACCGACGATCGCCCTATTCAGGAATACGGCAAGAAGTCGCTGCTCAATTTTGACGAGGGCGTACCTCCATCCATCGTCAACGTGAGCGAGGTCACCACGTGGTGTCCAGCCTGTTTCGTCGGCGGCAGGCCGGCGCCGCTTGTCGAAGGGCTGGACACATACCTCTCCGTGCTCAACCTGGCGTACCGCGCACCGCGCGTAGCACCGGCGCAAACGGTCGAAACCGGCGCGGGACGTCCAATCGCGGGCAGCGGCTATCTCGGGGCCGTCGTGCCGCAATCCGAGAAGCTGGACTCCATTCTCAACGCCGCGTTCACCGAGAAATACCAGAAGGGCACCGACCTGCTCGTCGCGAGGCAATATCCGGAAGCCATCACCGCGCTTCGCTCGGCGCTCATATGGAACGGCGAGTCCGCGCAGGCGCACAACAATCTCGGGATCGCGCTCGCATCCACAGGCAGGATGAACGAGGCAATCGATCAATTCAGACTGGCACTCGCCATCGATCCAGAATTCGACGACGCGAAGCGAAACCTGGCGATGGCGACGAGGAGGCAGTGATGTTGCGATTCATCTCAACGGCGGCGTGCACAGTCGCGTGCAGCGCGTTTGTGTGTGCGCAGGGCGAGCCGGCAGGCGGACCGGTCAAGGTCACGCGCATTGTCGATACACCGCAGACGCGCGTCGTCCAGGTGGAAATTCAACCGAACGCCACTCGTCCGCTTCACAACCACCCGGAAGCCCTATGGCATGTCTATGTGACGACCGATGCACCGATGGACCTCTTGATCGAAGGTCAACCGGAGGTGCATCTCGAACCGTGGCACGCGCACTTCTTTACGGGCGGGACGATGCACGGCTTCCGCAACCCGAATGGCAGGACCGTCCGATGGATTGAACTGTTCGCGTTGAAATCCGGAGGCGCGGTGGCAATGGACGAGACCGCCGCGCGCGAGATGGCGATAGCGCTCGGCTTCTGATCCTCCGCGTTTCTCTCGCTACTCGTCCGCAGCCGCAGCGCTGCGAGCCGGCGGTGTGTACGTCTTCAGAAACGCGATGATGTCGTCGATCTGGCCTGCGTTCAGCGTGTACTGGAAGCCTGGCATCAGCGTCGACCCCTTGTTCACCTTGTCGCGGATAAACGCGTCGCCACGGTTCTCGACGATTGCCTTGCCGAGCGGCGGCCCGGGCTGTCTTGGATTGCCGGCGTGGCAGTTCGCGCATCGCTGGGCGACGATCCGTCGTCCATTCAGCTGTGCCTCGGTCAGCGTCAGCGGCGCCATGAATACGCGCGTCTCGTAGCGCTCCCGCTCAACCGTGGGCGCGAACGAGGTGGCCTCAACGTTGCGCTGCGACTGGGCAGCGACGGTCACGCCGAGCGTCACGATCGCAAGCCCGAGCAAGTCGCGCGCGCTCACTTCAGCGCCTCGATTTCCGCCGCCGTTCGCGGCCGCATACGAATCACCCGGCTCGTGTTGGCACAGGGGACCCACACATCGGCGCGGATGTCGTCGATCGAAATGTTGCGCGATTCGCAGCGGCTCGGCAGCGTGTAGTAGGTCCATTGTTCCGTCTTCGGATTGAGTCGCGCGACTTTTGCGTCACTGAACAGATTCGTCCAGACGTTCGAGTTCTTGTCGACGGTGACGAAGTACGGGTTGCCCTCGACCGGGTAGTACTTCACGTCGAGCGTGTGGATGTTGATTCGTGCGACGTTGTTGCCGACGTTGTTAGGGACCCACACGTACTCGCCACGCTTGTCCGCACCCATGCGACGCGGCTGCTGGCCATAGGGCACGGTGTTGATGTTGCCCCACGTCATCACGCCCATCGCCCGGTACCACTCGCGATCCGCCGCGGTCGTCAGATCGTCCACGTTCACCCATGGCGGCCGCATGGCGACTTCGTACGTGGTGCCCGTCTTCGGATCGGCTTTCACGACCTTATCGGCGGTGTACTGCGTCCACCAGCCATTCCCCTCGGCGTCCGTGGCCGTGCCGTACACGAAATTGCCGCTCCAGGTCGGGCTCTCGAAGTGCGTCCAGGTCTTCGTCACCGGGTCGAAGCGATTCGCGCCGCGGTTGGTGGCACCCCAGACCTTGCCCTGCGGATCGACGTCAACGGTCGTGAGCTGCCCCCCACCCATGTTCAGCGGCGGCGCGAACATCTCGATGGTTTCGGTGCGGGGATCGAGCCGGCCCAACGGGCCATTGCCGCCGTCGAACCAGATGATGCCGTTGGGGTCCTTGGTGATCGAATGCGAACGGCGGATGCCTTTGCCATCTCGGATGATGTAGCCGGTCACCTCGCCCGTCTTCGTATCGATCTTGAACAGCGACATGTCCGCAGGGCCGCGATCTCTCGTACCCCACGCATTCCCGTCGTCAGCAGGCACGATGTCGTGGATCCACCTCGCACCCGTTGACGCCGTCGGCCAGCCGATCGACCAGTCGCTCCCGTCGAGCCACGCGCGCTCGGTCCGCGCGCCGGCCAGTGGAATGTCGTACTCGGTGAAGACGACCCGGGCGGCTTCGCCGGTAGGGCGCTGCTGGAGCTTGAACTTGAGCGGCGGCGACGCCGGTCCGCGCAACGACGCGAGGTAACGGGCCAGTTCATCGCGGTAGTGCGCTACTGTCGTATGGCGGTTGATTCCATTGGTGCCCGTCATGCGCTCCATGAACATCACGATGGCGCGCCACCCGTTCTCGTCGAAGCGGTTCTGCAGCGCGTGCGTCGGACCGTGGCAGGCCGTGCAGTTCGTGCGGAACATGGCCTTCATCCGCCGCTGCTCCTTCGTGTCCTCGGGCATCGCGGAAAACCACTCAGAGGCGCTGAGCTGCGGGGTGATATCGCCAATCGTGTTCAGTGTGAACGCTTGGTGCAGCTGTCGCCCGCTCTCGATCGCGAGGCTTGCGCGAGCCGTCTGATAGCCCGTCGCCTGCGCCCAGACGTCATAACGGCCGTTGTCGAGTGGGGGAAACACGTACTCACCGCGTCCATCGGTGACGACTGACGTCGTGATGTTGCTGCCGGTCGCGCGGGCAGAGACCACTACGCCTTCGAGCGCCGTGCCGGCGGCCGCGGTCGCCCTGCCGGTGAGACTGGATTTTGGTGACTGGGCGGCTCCGCTGAATGCGGCACTCAGGGCGAGCGCGAGAGTCGCCACCAGCAGTCCCGTGCGTCTGACTGTCATCACCCCCGAACCGCGCCACTCTACGGAGGTGTCCCTGCACGTGTCAAGCAACAGCGATACTAGTCAGATGCGAGTCGATATCTGGTCCGACCTCGTCTGTCCGTGGTGCTACGTCGGCAAACGCCGTTTCGAGAAAGCCCTCGCGTGCTTCGACCGTCGTGACGAAGTGCAGATCGTCCATCGCTCGTTTCAGCTGAACCCGGCGGCCCCTCGTGACCGTACATCGAACCGGCGGGAGATGTTGATGCAGAAATATCGCCGGTCTCTCGCACAGGCCACGAAGATGGATGCCCGGATGACGCAGACCGCAGCGGCTGAAGGACTCGAGTTTCACCTCGAAGGAACGGGTACCGGCAACACGTTCGATGCGCATCAGCTGGTGCACCTTGCCCATGCGCAGGGAATGCAGGACGCGGTGATCGAGCGTTTCTATCGCGCGTACTTCACCGAACAGCGTTCACTGTTCGACGCCGGTTCGCTCGTCGACCTCGCAGCGGAAGCCGGTCTCGATCGTGATGACGCTGCGGCAACGCTGGACGACAACCGGTACGCAGAGGCCGTCAGAGAGGACATCGAGATCGCGCGGCAGCTCGGGGTGAACGGCGTACCGTTCTTCGTCATCGACGATCGCTATGGCATCTCGGGTGCGCAGGGGCCAAACACGTTCCTTGACGTGCTGCAGCGCGTCGCAGCCGATCACCATTCGGTCGGCTGATAGTCCTTCAGGAACTGACCCCACACGTGTGTGCCGGTGTTGAAGCCCGTGATAATCGGGTCGACAATCCGTGCCCCGCCGTCCACGATGTCGAGCGGCGGATGAAACCGCTGCTCGGCCGTCTTGCGCACGGCAATCTCCGCTGGATCTTCGTCGGTGACCCACCCTGTGTCCACGCTGTTCATGTGGATTCCATCCGTCTGGTAATCCGCCGCCGACGTGCGCGTCATCATGTTGAGCGCCGCCTTCGCCATGTTCGTGTGCGGGTGTCTCGTCGTCTTGAAGTTCCGATAGAACTGTCCTTCCATCGCTGACACGTTCACAACGTGCTTGTCGCGCCCGGGTGTGCGGAGCATCAGCGACTTCAGACGCGCATTGAGAACGAAGGGTGCGACGGCGTTGACCAGATGCACCTCGAGCAGCTCCACCGACGAGACTTCGTGCAGCAGCAGACGCCAGGAGTTACGGCCGCGGAGATCCACTTGCTGCAGGTCTTGATCGAGTTGGCCAGCCGGAAACAGATCGACGTCTCCCCGCCGATCCTCGGCGAGCAGCGCAACCTGTGACATCTCCGCTGATGTCACGGGCCCGCGGGAAGGCAAGTAGGTTCTTATCAGGCTCTTACTCGCCCCGCCGGCCGTACCCGACTCACCAACCTCGAGTTCCCGCGCCATCATGTGCCGGTAAAAGGCAGGAGGGCGGCGAACTGTTTGGCACGCGTTGTTAATGATGAAGTCGAGGCGCGTACCAGTCGTCAGCAGCTCGTGACAGAACCCTTCGACGCTCGGCGTGTGCCGGAGGTCGAGTCCGAAGATCTCGAGGCGGTTCTGCCACTCCGCGAAGTCCGGCTCCTGGGAATAGCGAGCCGCCGCGTCGCGTGGAAAACGGGTCGTCACGATCAGGTGCGCGCCGCTGCGCAGCAGTTTGAGGCCTGCCTGATAGCCGATCTTGACGCGTCCGCCCGTCAACAGTGCAACGCGTCCGTGCAAATCGGCGAGCTCCGTTCGCTTGCGGTAGTTCAACTCCGCGCACGACGGACAGAGCTGATCGTAGAAGTGATGAATTTCCGTGTACTTCTCCTTGCAAACGTAACAATGCTGAAGCTCCGAGGCCCGAGACGGGTCTGACTCGTGGGGTCCGGGTTGAGCGGAATCGTAGGGGCCGGCTTCAGCCGGCCCAGCCTGCGGAAGAAAGTAATTGGGCGTGGTGAACACCGGTTTGCGGCGCAGCGTGCGAATCCCAGTTTCGTGCAGTACCCCGTCGTCGCTCTTCACACGCACAGCTCTACGCTGCTTGTCGACCACTTTCGCCATCCGGCGGCGCTCGACACGATCCGGGTGGTACACGTTGGCGACCGCCTTCAGAAATCGCTCGCGGTCCTCGGCTGGAACCTCCTCGAGCAGGCTCCTGTCCGTGGCAATTCGCTCGAGCAGCGCCGCGATCTCGGCGAGCGTCTTCCGGTCCATCGATTCAGCCTAACAGGCACGTCATGAAACCTAAAACCGAACACCTGAAACCTCCTGACACCTGATACCTGATACCTGAAACCTCGGAGTGTTAGACTTCAGCCGCTTGGGAGGAAAGACCGTATGACTCGAGAGCGTCCGTTCCGGATTTTGCTTGCCGCCGGTCTCCTGTCCGTTGCGATTGCCGTCGGCTGTTCGTCGCAGCCGAGTCCCGGGACGAATGCGCCCGCCGGACCTGCGACAGCGGCCGCGCAGGAAAAAGGTGGCCAGGAAGAAACAGGCCCGTACGAACTGGTGCCGGACTGGCCCAAACCGCTTGCGGACGCCACTGACGGCGTGAAGCATGACGGCTGGACATGGGGATCGGTCGGCGCGGTGTACGCCGAAACACCCGACCGCATCTGGATCGCGCAGCGTGGCGAACTGCCGCTCCCCGCCGGAGCGAAGGCGTGGGTGCCGTACGCGCTGCTGCAGCCCTCACGCGGCAACGCCACCGGAAACGGCGACGGGCTCAACGCCACGTGCGGCGCCGAAGAAAAGCGCGGGTGGGAGCGCCGGTATCACCACGTCATCATGGTGATGAACAGCAACGGCGAGATGGTCCAGTGGTGGAACGATCTCGACAAGATCTTCGAAGGCAAATGCGGGCGCGGGCCGCACAAGATCAAGATGAGCCCGTACGATCCCGAGAAGCACGTCTGGATCATCGACGACCAGCTGCACATGATTTACAAGTTCACCTACGACGGGAAGCTGGTGCAGTCGTGGGGCACGAAGGGCGAGCGCGGGCGCGACGGCGGCAGACTGTTCGATCGTCCAACCGACATCGCGTGGCTGCCTGACGGCACCTTCTTCATCAGCGACGGCTACGGCGGAACGCGCGTCGCGAAGTTCGATAAGGACGGAAAGTTCCTGATGGACTGGGGTACGCCGCCGAAGGATCCGAAGAACCCGCAAGCCAACGAGTTCAACACGGTCCACAGTATTCAGATCAGCAACGACCGTCGCCTCTTCGTCGTCGATCGCGGCCACCGGCGCTTCCAGGTCTTCGACGAGAACGGGAAGTTCCTCGACATGTTCACGACCGGCGTGCAGTCATCGCCCTACACGCATCTGATTACGACCGATCAGACGCTGTGGTTCGCCGATGGTGGCACGAACCGCATCGTGAAGTACGACCTGAACGGCCACTATCTCTATGGGTGGGGCGGACCGGGGCGTCAGCCCGGTCAGTTCAACGGACCGCACTCGATGACGGTCGATCAGGACGGCAACCTGTACCTCGCGGAGGTGTTCAACGGCCGCGTGCAGAAGTTCCATCCGAAGGCCGGTGTCGATCCCGCGAAGCTCGTTGGACAGGAACTTCGTTATAAAGCGACGTCCACAAACTGATTGCGCTCAGACGCCAAACTGCTTCAGGTGATGATCCAGATGCTTCGCCTGGAGCCGACTGGCGTCGCGTCCTGACAACTGGCCGAGGAGCGGGTGCCTCGGCCAGTCCTCGTCGAGCGGCTTCGCCCTCATCTGCTCGATCAGCTGAAAACAACGCCCGCGTTCCGACTCGAAGTCGTACGAACCCGAAGCGACGAACATCGGCATCGTCGGCAAGCCCTTGGGCCACGGCAGACTGAGCGCGACCAACCGCATGACCGGCCGCGGCAGCGGAGTCTTCTGCGGCGGGATGTCCATCTGTCCCAACGCCATCGACAATCCTCCGTTGACGTGCCACAACATCTGGTCTGCCGACATGCGGCCCCAGCGTCGGGGTGAATCGCGCCGAAGGCTCCGGATTCGTTTGATGATCTGCAATCGATAACCCTCGTCATGCAGCGTCGGCATCAGCCTCGTCCTCCCAGCGGTTAGCGATTGTAGTGATTTGACTCCTGAGGGGTTTGGAGTTATCTAGAACCGCTTCGGACGAACCCATGGGAAAACCTGCTCTCGCAGCGGTCCTGCTCACCCTGGCGGCGATCCAAGTCGACGCTCAGAGGGGCGCCACTCCTCAATCCGGCTCGCTGCGCACGGCCACGCCGACGCCGTCCGGCGGAGGCGGGCGACTGGCGGGGCACCCGAACCTGAACGGCCTGTGGCAGGCAATGACCGAGGCCAACTGGGACATTCTCGCGCACGGCGCGCGTCCAGGTCCCCCACAGTTCGGCGCGCTCTTCTCCGAACCGGCGGGCGTCGGCATCGTCGAGGGCAACGAGATCCCGTATCAGCCGTGGGCGGCGGAGAAACAAAAGGAGAACTTCAAGAACCGGTGGACGGCCGATCCGGAGGCGAAGTGCTACATGCCGGGTGTGCCGCGCGCCACCTACATGCCGTTCCCGTTTCAGATCATCCAGGGCGACACGCAGGTCATCGTTGCGTACCCGTTTGCGAGCGCGAGCCGCATCATCCATATGTCCGATGTCGGCGAAAGCCCGGCCGATGCGTGGATGGGATGGTCCCGCGCCAAATGGGAAGGCGACACGCTCGTCGTCACTGTGACCAACCAGATCGAAGACACGTGGTTCGACCGCGCGGGCAACTTTCACAGCGAGCAGTTGAACGTCGTCGAGCGCTACACACCGGCCGGTGAGAACGTCATGCAGTACGAAGCGACGATGACTGATCCGAAGGTGTTCACGCGGCCGTGGAAAATTTCGCTGCCGCTCTACCGGCGGCTCGAAAAGAACGCGCAATTTCTCGAATTCAAGTGCGTTCCCTTCTCCGAAGACTTGATCTACGGCCATCTGAGGAAGAAATGAAGCTGACACACATTGCCGCGATCGCTGCGCTCGCGCTCGGAATGACCGTATCCGTGGCGCATGCGCACCATTCGTTTTCGGCGGAGTTCGACGTCAACAAACCGATCAAGCTGCAGGGCACCGTCAAACGCGTGCAGTGGATCAATCCGCACACCTGGATCTGGATCGACGTGAAGAAGCCCGACGGCACCACCGAGGAATGGGGAATCGAAGCGGGCACGCCCAACACGCTGTTCCGCCTCGGCCTCACGCGCGAGGCGCTGCCGGTGGGCACCGAGATTGTGGTGAGCGGCTATGAAGCGCGTGACGGGGCGAAACGGGCGAACGGCCGCGACATGACATTCACCGACGGCCGCAAGCTGTTGATGGGATCGTCGGTCGGCAACGACGCGCAGAGCAAGTAAGGAGAAGCGTCATGCGCCCAACCGCACTCGCGACATTGTTTGTTGTCCTGGCGCTCGCTGCCGTGCATGGGCAGGCGCCGGCACAACGGCAGTCAGCGCCGGCCGTGAAGGCCGGCCCTACAGGTGAGAAGGCAACGACTCCGGGAAAGACCGCGTGGGGTGAACCGGATCTCCAGGGAACGTGGTCGAACCAGACGCTCACGCCGCTCGAACGTCCCACCCAGTTCAAGGACAAGCCGGTCCTCACCGAGGCTGAAGCCGCGGCGTACGAAAAGCAGCTGGTCGACGCGGGCAACGTGGACAACCGGACGCCCGGCACCGTGCAGGACGTCAACCTGGCGTACAACCAGGTCTGGTGGGACCGCGGCAACAGGATCGTCGCCGATCGCCGCACGTCACTCATCGTCGATCCACCTGATGGCCGGATTCCGTCGCTGACGCCGGCGGCGCAGAAACGGCGCGAGGAGGATCGAAAGGCGTCGGACGGCGAGAAGTTCGCGGCGTCGTGGCTCGATTTCGACGTCTACAGCCGCTGCATCATCCGCTCGGCGCTCCCGCGCCTGTCCACCGGGTACAACAACAACTACGAGATTGTGCAGTCGCCCGGCTACGTCGCGATCATGCAGGAGCAGATGCACGAGACCCGGATCATTCCGCTCGGCAACCAGCCGCATCTGACGTCTACCGTTCGCCAATGGCTCGGCGACTCGCGCGGTCACTGGGACGGCAACACGCTCGTCGTCGAGACAACGAACTTCACCGACGAAGCGCGCGGCTCCACGTTCCAGTACGCGACGAAGAACATGACACTCGTCGAGCGCTTCACGCGCACGAGTGATCGAACGATCGACTATCAGTTCACCGTTTCCGATCCCGATACGTGGACGCGGCCGTGGACGGTGAAGATGCCATGGAATCGCATCGACGGTCTGATCTACGAATACGCGTGCCACGAAGGAAACCTCGGACTCGAGCACATGCTGAGCGCGGCACGGGCCGCTGACGCCAAGAAATAGATTTGTCATACCGAAGGAGTCCCATGCGGCGATTACTTGTTTCGTTCGCAGTGAGCGTGACTCTCGTCACCGCTGTCCTGTCGGGCCCCGCATCGGCCCAGCAGGCGAGCGGCATCGCGGGCACCGTGCGTGACGCGTCAGGTGGCGTCCTGCCGGGCGTCTCGGTTGAGGCCGCCAGCCCGGCGCTCATCGAGCGCATTCGTGTGGCGGTCACCGACGGCGAAGGACGCTACAACATCGTCAACCTGCCGCCCGGCACCTACACCGTCACGTTCACCCTGCAGGGCTTCAGCATCTATCGCCGCGAAGGGATCGTGCTGACGGCGGGCTTCACCGCCGCGGTGAACGCAGATCTGCAGGTGAGCACCGTCGCCGAAACGATTACCGTCAGCGGAGAGACGCCGCTGGTCGACACGCAGAACGTGCGTCGGCAGACGGTCGTCTCCAGCGAGACGCTCGACGTGCTGCCCACGAGCGTGAAAAACGCGAACGCGCTGATCGGGCTGACGCTCGGGCTGGCCGGCATCGCGGACGTCGGCGGCATTTACGCGACGCAGGTCGGCGGCAGCTTCCACGGCAAGGGCGGTACGCGCACGCAGTTCGACGGTATGAGCGTGCAGAACATGACGGGCAACGCCGGCTATCAGCTGAATCCGGCGCTGGTCTCGGAGATGACGCTCCAGGCGAGCGGAATCACCGCCGAAGGCAATGCCGAAGGCGTGCTGATCAACATGGTGCCAAAGGATGGCGGCAATCTGTTCGCGGGCAGTCTGTCCGGCCTGTACACGAACAACCGGCTCTCCTCGGACAACTTGTCTGCCGAGTTGATCGATCGCGGTCTCACATCGGTCAACAGACCATTGAACGTCTACGACGGCACCGCGACATTTGGCGGTCCGATCAAGAAAGACAAGCTGTGGTTCTTCGCCTCGGCGCGCGAATGGGGGAACAACTACGTCTTCGCGGGCTTCTACTGGAACAAGACGCAGGGCACACCGTTTTACACGCCGGACCCGGCACGCCCCGCGAACCGGACGCAGTGGTTCGAATCGAAAGCCGCGCGGCTGACGTGGCAGGCGGCGGAGAAACACAAGATCAGCTTCTTCGGCGATTTTCAGGACGCGTGTATCTGCCGGACGGGCACCATCAGCTCCGGTGTCGGCATGGCGCCGGAGGCCATTCGCGCGTATCACTTCCGTCCAACCGGTTTCTATCAGACGGCGTGGACCGCCCCAATCACGAGTCGGCTGCTGGTGGATGCGGCCTGGTCAGCGACGATCAATCACTGGCCCGAGTTCCGGCAGCCAGGCGTCACCAAGGACACCGTCTCCATCCTGGAGCAGACGACCGGCGTCCGTTTCAACGCCCGCGAAACATATGACGATCCGAACGTGCAGGACCGCTACGGCGAGCGGTTCTCGATCTCATATGTCACCGGCACGCACGCACTGAAATTCGGATTCCAGGACGAGCAGGGCATTCTCAAGGCGTACCGGGTCGCATCGACAAGCAATGTGAGCTACACGTTCAGCAATGGCCTGCCCGTGAGCCTGACGCAGTACGCGACGCCATACGAACTGCAGAACCGCTTCCGCCACGACATGGGTCTCTACGCGCAGGACCAGTGGGCCATCCGCCGGCTCACCCTCAATCTCGGTCTGCGGTACGACTACTTCAACGGGTACGTGCCCGCTCAGCACGTCGAGGCGACCCCCAATGGATGGCTCCCCGAGCGCAGCTACGCGCAGGTGGACAACGTTCCGCTATGGAAAGATCTCAACCCGCGCGTCGGCGCCGCCTACGATCTGTTCGGGAACGGCAAGACCGCACTCAAGGCATCACTCGGCCGATACGTGAATCGATCCGTCGTCGAAATCGCCAACGCCAACAACCCGATTGTCGCCTCCGTCAACCAGGTCAGTCGCGCATGGACTGACACGAACGGCAACTACGCCCCCGACTGCAATCTCGCCAATCGCGCGCAGAACGGCGAGTGCGGGCCGCTGCAGAACCAGAACTTCGGCAATCCCGTCGTGACGACCAGGTATTCCGACTCGGTGCTGAAAGGCTTCGGTGTGCGTCCCTACAACTGGGACATGAGCGCGGAAGTTCAGCATCAGATCGGGCGCGACATGTCGATGACCGTCGGTTATTACCGAAACTGGTACGGGAACTTCAGGGTGACCGACAACCTCGCCGTGGCAGCGGCGGATTTCAACACCTACTGTGTCACCGCCCCAAAGGACTCGCGTCTGCCGAACGGTGGCGGCTATCAGGTGTGCGACCTCTACGACATCTCGCCGGCGAAGTTTGGCTTATCGAACAATCTGGTCACGCGTGCGAAGGATTTCGGCACGCAAACGCAGGTGTCGAACTTCTTCACCTTTTCGATGGATGCGCGGTTCGCGTCAGGTGCCCGCTTCGGTGGCGGCATCGATACCGGCCGGACGACCAGCGACGTCTGCGACGTCCGAAAGGCGCTCCCCGAGTTGAACGTCACCGGCAGCTTCGCGGTCACACCGAGCAGCCCGTTCTGCCACGTCACCTCACCGTTTTCGGGCAACACGCAGATCAAGCTGAATGGCAGCTATCCGCTGCCGCACGAGTTCTTCGTCAGCGCGCTCTATCAGAACCTTTCGGGTCCTGCTTACACCGCCGACTGGGCAACCCCCACGGCGCTGATCTCCCCGTCGCTCGGGCGCGATCTCGCCGGCGGCGTTCGCACGGCGACCGTTGGACTCCTCGCCCCGAGCAGGTACTACGACAACCGGACGACGCGCCTCGATCTGCGGATGGGCAAGAGCGTGCGGCTGACGCAGCGCGTCAAGGTGCAGGGCAACATTGACTTGTACAACGTGACGAACTCCGGCTCGGTATTGGCTGACACGAACGCATTTGGCGCGCGATGGCTGGTGCCGACGCTTGTCCTGGAGCCGCGAATCCTGCAATTCAGTGCGCAATTGACGTTCTGAAGTTCAAAACGGAAAAGAGAGCATAATTAGCCGTTTCGATGCGGAGGAACTGATGAAACAGATTCTGTGGACCGGCGGGCTCATCGTCGCGTTAGCAGGCGCCGCCGCTCCAGCGCTCGCGCATCACTCCCTCCAGTCTGAATACGACATCAACCAGTCGATCACGCTGAAGGGGACCGTGACGAAAGTTGACTGGGTCAACCCGCACGTCTACGTCTACCTCGACGTGAAGGATGACAAGGGAGCGGTGACGAAGTGGGCGGTGACGACGCTGCCGCCGGGGAATCTGCGGCGGGGCGGCCTGACGCGCGATCTGCTGGGATACGGCGAAGCGGTGAGCATCCTCGCCTTCCGCGCGCGTGACGGCGCGAACCTCGCTTTCCTCCGGACGATCACCTTCGCCGACGGCCACAAGCTCGAGATCTGGCTCGGCGACGCAACAAAAGAAAACCCCTAAGCCATGACGAAGCATCTGATCGTTGCTGGCGTCGCATTACTGCTCGTCGCCTCGCCGGTGCTCGCGCAACGCGGCCGTGCCGGAGGCGCAGGGGCGGACGCGAACGCCGCGGCCGCCGCCAAGCCGACGCCTCGTGCCGCCGATGGTCGTCCGGATATGACCGGTGTGTGGGGCGGCGCCGCTGAGCCTGTGAAGGCGCTTGCGGCGGGCGAATCGACGCGCATCCTGTTTCCGGTCCGCACCGGTCCGGATGACAAACGCATCTTCGACGAGATGGATCGCGCCGCGAAGGAACGACAGGCGGCCGAACCGAACAAGCCCCCGTACAAACCGGAGCTGATGGAAAAAGTGCAGCTCCTCTCCGACAAGCGGCAGTTCAACGATCCATCGTTCTATTGCAAGCCGCTCGGCGTCCCGCGGATGGGCCCGCCCAGCCAGATCGTGCAGACGCCGGGTCTGGTCGTCCTGCTCTATCAGGGGCGCAACACCTTCCGCACGATTCCGACCGACGGCCGTCCGCATCACCCTGACGCGGACTGGACCTGGAATGGCGATTCAGTCGGACGCTGGGAAGGCGAGATGTTCGTCATAGACACGACGAAGCTCGTCGAGGACAGCTGGCTGGGAGCCGATGGCTGGTTCCACAGCAACAAGATGCACGTCGTCGAACGCCTTTCACGCAAGGGAGACACGCTGACGTGGAATGCGACGGTTGAAGATCCCGGCGTTTTCACCAAACCCTGGGAGATGACGCCACGGACGGTGCGGCTCAATCCGAATCCGAAGGCGCTGCTTGAGGAGGACCCGCCATGCCTCGAGCAGGACGGGCCGCATATCGTCACCGACGATCACCACTGATGACTACGAAGGTCACGAAGAAATTTCGTGTCCTTCGTGGCAAAGGACGAGCTTCGGGATCGAAATCCCGCTCTAGAATGACCCCCATGCATCGAATTCCCACTGTGCTTTTGGCACTCGCAGCGTGCGTGTTCCTCCCGGCCTGTGATGACAACGACACCGCCCCTTCAGCGGCGGCGCCGCTCGTCTTCTCGGCCCAGCTCTTCCCCGCGAACGAAGTGCCTCCTGTCGGCGGCACCGAGTCGACTGGCCGCGGAGCCGTGCAAGTGCAGTTCAACGTGACTCGCGACGCAAGCGGCGCGATCTCGTCCGCAACGGCGACCTTCTACTTTCAACTGACCGGATTTCCCGCGGGCACCACGATTCAGGGGGCCCACATTCATCCCGCGCCGGCGGGCACAAACGGACCGGTCATCATCAGCACGGGCCTGACGGCCACCAACACCGTCACGGTTCCGAGCGGCACGGGCGACTTTACGTTCACCAATGTCCCGGTCGATCCGGCACTGGCGCAGCAGATCCTCAACAATCCGGCAGCGTTCTACTTCAACGTACACTCGCCGGCCAATCCGGGCGGCTTCGCCCGCGGGCAACTGCAGCGCGTCTCATAGCGTTCGGATCGTTCGAAGCGTTCGGATCGTTCGGATCGTTCAAACGATCCGAACGCTTCTATTTCGCCGCACGCATCGTCAGCTTCTGCACGCGCCAATTCGACGTTTCGGCGACATACACTTCCGTCTCCGATGGGCACGCCAGTGCGTGCGCGCCCGAAAACTGCTTCAGCAATCGGCCGGACTTGCCAATCACACCAAGCACGGTGCCATCGAGCGCCACCTTGAAGACGCGCCCGGGGAACGTCGTCTCGCCGACGAACATCACCTGATTGGGACCCGGCGTAATGCAGATGGAATTGGGCGCACCGATCAGTTCCTTCAGCCGGTCGCCGATGGGCGTATTGCCGTTGACGGCCTTCGTCCCCGCTACCGGAGGAATGTCGATGCTGAACATCCGCTGAAATTTCCCGTCCGTGTCGAACACCTGAATGCGGTGATTGCTGCGGTCGCCGACGTAGATGTTGTTGTTGCGATCGATCGCAATCGAATGCGGAAGCCGGAACTGACCGGGTCCGGTGCCTTTGCTGCCCCACGACTTTACCCAGTCGCCGTTCTTGTCGTATTTCGCCACGCGCGAGTTGATGTAGCCGTCCGTGATGTAGATGTTCCCTTCCGAATCCCACGCGACGTCGGTCGGCTGGCGGAACAGGCCGTCGATGTGCGGCAGCGGCGGATCCTCGTTCTCCCACGGCTTGGTTTCCGCATCCGCGGACTCCTTGCGCCGTCCGAACACCATCAGCACGCGGCCGTTCTGGTCGAACTTGATGACCATGTCCGACCCCTTGTCGATTGCCCAGATGTTGTCGTCCTTGTCGATGCGGACGCTGTGCGCAAACGCCCAGCCGTACAGACCCTTGCCGATCTCGCGGATGAACTCGCCCTTCGGCCCGAACTCGAACAACTGCGCCGCGGTCGGCGCATAGGCGGGACCTCCGGCGCTGTTCGAGCGCGTGAACACGAAGACGTGCCCCTTCGAGTTCACGGCGACGCCCGGCACCTCGCCGAAGTTCGTGCCCCCTGGCAGCTTGAGAAAGTCCGCCGTCGAATCGAAGGGAATGTCGGGAACGCTCTGCTGCGCCAGCGCTGGCGCCGCCGCGAGCAGAGCGAGGCTGAACAGGATCGTCTTCATCGGAGGCCTCCCTTTTTGAGGACGCGCTTATGGTATTCGAGCGGCAGGCCGAGGCAACGTCGCAGGCGCGGTCATTGCACTACATCAGCCGTATGACGAATACCACCCACGTCTTGCTCACGGCGGTACTCGCTGCGGCGCTCACACCCCAAGCGGCCATCGCGGCACAAGGGCACGGCCGAGGTCACGCGAACGGACGCGGCGCTCATAAGGCGGAGCAGACCGTCATCCTCGATCGCGGTGGTCAGCGCCGCATCGTTCGGGATTACTACAGGGACAACGCGTTGCCGCCGGGTCTGGCAAAGCGAGAGTCGTTGCCGCCTGGCCTCGCGAAACAGGTTCGCGAACGTGGCGAACTCCCGCCCGGACTGCAGAAGCGATTGACGGCGGTTCCTTCGCCACTCGCTTCGCGGCTTCCGCGGCTACCTGGCTACTACGACAGGTATTTCGCGGGCAACGACCTGCTCGTCGTCGACCGGCGCTCAAATCGGATCGTGTCGATCGTTCCGGACATCTTCTAAGCACGGCCATTGCTGATTTGACTTTCGGGTCCGGATAGTTCGTACTCCTCTCTCTTCTGTATGCGCCGATATGCCCGCGGCCTGTTCGCCTTTGTGGGTTTACCTGTCGCGGTCGCGGCGTACTTCTGGTTGGCGCACGCCTCGGCCCAAACCACTTCGCTCCTGTCGTTCAGCAACCTGACCAACGCCGGGTGCTTTCTCACGCCCTTTGGGAATGCCGGCCCATATACAGGCGTAGACGGTCCACATCCCATTGCGCGGCGACAGCGCGACAAGCATTACTTCATGTTCGGTGGCAACGGTCACATTTACGAGTTCGCCGAGCCGCCGCTGACTTCACCGTGTCCGTCGGACCTGAGCGCGTTGACGCCTGTAGAGGTTCTGAAAGATTGGGGCGTGTTTCCGGCGATGGACGCATCGGAAGGTGGCTATCCAGGCGGTCGCGGCGGAGCGGTCGCCTTCGGCGCGACCTACGTTGATGCGCAGGATTGGCTCTGTGTGTCGTGGACGCGGACGTATGCGGGAATCGGGCAATCCAACTCCTTCGGGTGCGCGACGTTCGCGACGGACCGCCTCCTCACCTACGGCTGCTGGTTCACTTCGAACCCCGACACCAATCAAGGATCGACAGGTACAAACATCACGCTGATCCCGCAGTCGTTTCGGAATGCGTATGGGCTCGGCAACAACAGCTGGGCGATCGGCGATGGTGGGATCACCGGTACGGTCAACAAGGGCAATTCGACCGGATTGTCGCTTGTCGCGATCGCGCCGCCCTCGCCCAATTCATGCTCCGGTGGTATTGATCACGATGCCGGACGAGGGACGCTACTGGTCCACTATGAGGTCAACAATACAGGCCCGACCTGCGGCAACTTGAACATCTCTGGACCGTTTCTCGGCTGCGGCACATGGGCCAGGCCGCCGGCCCAATATGTTGAGCCAACGCCGCCCTTCGCTATGCAGACGGCGGCGACGAACTATTCGATCAGCGCCTATTCGACCGATTGGGACCCGTGGGGGGGTCACGGCTACGTCAGTCAGGCGGCCGTGAAAGCGACGTGGTACGACGACGCCGTCATGCAGGGCATCTTCCACGTGTTTCTGATGCCTGAAGGCTGGATGAGCACGACGGTTCTCGGCTCGCCTCCACCGACGATGAATTATCCGAACGGAACCATGCGCGTGGCCGATCTGAGCACACATGACGGTCAATTTCTGCGCCCCGGCGATTTGATCTGGGTCAAAACCTGCGATCCCCGTATGGACGGACCAAACTGCGATCCCACGAACAACCGCGATACGTCGATGGTCGTCGTGGACAGCGTGAACATGGCAACCGGCGATGTGACGTTTCATACGCTCGGGGAGGACCTGGGACCGGACTTCGGGAACGGAACCACCGGTCACCGTCCGCTCGTTGGCGGGCATGTGTGGGCCGGTTATGTCTACGCGCATGGAGCACCGACGATGACGCGCGGCCAGATCCGGTGCCAGATCATCGATCCCGCACAGTTGGGAGAAGTGAAGATCGGCAGGAGGCGGCCTTACGAGGTCGTCTATCACGAGGACATTGACTGCGCCGACCTGCTACCCGGGTTCGGATCCATTGTCGCGACGCAGGACCCAACGACCGGAACGCCGTGGAAGCGACAGCCAGTTGGGGTAATCCCCGACCCGGCACGCCAGCAGATCATTGTTGCGTTAGGCGGAGCGAAGTTCGCGCCAGAACTCGATTCCGCCACGGTCGTGCACGTGCTGAACGTCGGTGGCGGCTCGCGTTAATCCCTTCCCCCGTCCCCTTACCCTTCCCCTCTCCCCCTTTTGCGGTGATAGAGTTCTCCCGCTGGAGGGCCCAATGCACCGAGCGAAACTTCTCGTCCTGGCGGCGATCGCCGCGCTGCCGCTCACTACGCTGGCGCAGAACAACGTGACCGTCTTCGAGGGCGCGCGCGTCATCGTCGGCGACGGACGCGCACCAATCGAGAACGCCACCTTTGTCGTCACCGGCAACCGGTTCACGGCCGTCGGCCGCGCGAGCGACGTTCGCGTCCCTGCTGGCGCGACGCGCGTGAACCTGGCCGGCAAGACGGTGATGCCGTCGATCATCGACACGCACAACCATCTCAGTCAGACGCGCGAGATGCTCATCAACGACCTGAAACTGCGCCCGTACTATGGCGTGACGGCGTCGCAGAGCATGGGTCAGGACACGATGCCCATTTCGTTCCAGATTCGCGAAGAAACGCGCGACGGGAAGATCCCCGGCGCGGCGCGCTTCTTCACGGCCGGCCGCGGCATCACCGGCGTGGAGCCCGGACGGACGATGGCGCCGCACTGGGTGTCGTCGCCGGCGGAGGCGCGTGCGGCGGTCGACGAGGAGGCCGCCAAGAAGGTCGACATCATCAAGATCTGGGTCGACGATCGGATGGGGATGGTGAAGAAGCTCACGCCGGATATCTACGGCGCAGCCATCGATGAAGCGCACAAGAAAGGCATCCGTACCATCACGCACATCTACACGCTCGAGGACGCGAAGGGGATGCTGCGCGCCGGCGTTGACGCCTTCGCGCACGACGTACGCGACAAGGACGTTGACGACGAGTTCATGGGGCTCGTCAAGAAGAACCCCAACTTCGTCATCGGTCCGAACATGCCGGAGCGCGGCGTGCGAACCGATCTCAGCTTCCTGCGCGCCAGCATGTCCGCGGCCGAATTCGCCAAGGTCGACGCCGCGAACAAGGACGACGCGAAGGCGCACGAGTTCTGGTCTATCCAGGCGCGGAACCTCGCCAAGCTGAACGCCGCCGGCATCAAGATCGTCGTCGGCACCGACGGCAACACCCCGTATGCGCCGCACGTCGAGATGGAAGACATGGTCGCGGCAGGGATGACGCCGATGCAGGTAATCGTCGCGGCGACGCGTAATGGCGCGCAGTTCCTGCGGCTGACCGACGTCGGCACGATCGAGGCGAACAAGAGCGCCGACTTCCTCGTGCTCGACGCGAACCCGCTCGACAACATCACGAACACGCGGAAGATTGCATCGGTGTATTTGCGCGGCTCGCAGATCGATCGCAACGCATTTCGCGTCAACAGCACCCAGTAATCGTTCGGCCCGTTCGGGTCGTTCGGGTTGTTCGAACGCCGGAACGACTCGAACGATCCGAAGGTCTCGAACGATCCGAACGTTTAGATTGCGTCTGACTGCGACGTGAAATTGAACGAGTTGAGACGCAGCGCGGGAACGAGCACCGGTTCGACTCCTCCCTCGCTGCTCGCAACCCGTTCGGGAACGCCGATCGCGTCGACGTTGCCTGGACCGAGCATCAGGACGATGCTCTGGTTGAAGCGGAAGTTGCGGACCGGGTACTTGATCTCGCCGTTCTCGATGTACCACACCCCGTCGCGCGTCAGACCTGTTACCGAAGCCGAGCGGGGATCCACGTTGCGAATGTAGAAGAAGCGCGACACGAGAAGCGCGCGCGTCGCGGTTTTGATCATGTCCTCGACGCTCACGCCGGGCGTTGAAGGCTCCATGACCAACGCGAGCGGTCCGCTCGGCTGCTGGCTTTTCTGCTGCGCCCAGAAGCGGCTGTAGCGCAGCGATTCGACGACGCCATTACGTACGAGGTGCATCGCCCGCGCGGGCACGCCCTCCTCTGACGCGATGAACGTGGCAAGCTGCGGACGCCACGGATCGCTGAGGATGTTGATGCGCGGATCGAACAGCGGCGTGCCGACGCGTGTTGCGCCGCCGGGCAACGAGAAGACACTGCGCCCTTCGTCGGCGTTGCGCGCGTCGAACGACATGCCTCCCGAATCGAGCAGATCGGCGACCGCCTGCGCCTCGAGGATCACCGGATAACTGCCGGCAGGCAGCATCCGCGCGCCTTTCGACTCCGATGCACGGCGAATCGACTCGCGCGCGATGCGGCCGGTGTCGAGCCGCGCGACGTCGTAGTGATTGCGGGCGAAGTAGCCGGAGCCGGCGCCGTCCGGTGTGCGCGCGGTCATGCCAAGGCTGGCGATGGACCCCCGCTCGTAGTGGAAGTTGCCGTGTGCGGTGGCGCTCGCGTGCGCCAGCAGGCCAACTTGATGAAACCCGGCGCCGATCACTTTTGCTTTCTCCGACTGCGCGATGGCGTCACCTATCTGGCGCGCCCGGACCGACAGGTCGATCCGGGCAGTGGCATCGACCCACCCCTGGCCCGGTCTGTAGGTCTGCTGCATCAACGACGGCAGATATTCGACGTCTACTGGAGCCAGTTTCGCGAATGTCTGCGCATCCGCGACGGCCTGTTTCAGCGCCGCATCACTCACATCCGTCGTGGACGCCGATCCACGGCGCTTGTCGATCCACAGCGTGACGCGCGCCGTCGCACCTTCACGCCTGCCGCTGGTCAGGAAAGTGTTCGCCGCAAAGCGGAGATGAGAATAGTCTTCGCTCTCGATGAACACGACCGCATCGTCGGCAGTGACATAGCCGAGCAGCTTGTTCGTAATCGTTCGCGCATCCGCTTCGGTCAGCATCACGTCATCGATACCGAAGTGTTCAGGACGTTGATTTGGCGGAAACGGGCGACTGGACAGCCGTGGCTGACGACGCCTATTTGCCCGGGCTCGCCTTTTCCGTCAACAAACGATCCATTCAGCTCGTACGTCGATCGACCGCCCAGGCCGTCGCAGGCGCCCCAGAAATCGGTCGAACGCGACTGGTACGCGACGTCGCGCAGCATTCCGGCGATCTTGCCCTTGCTGATCTCCCAGAACGTCTGGCCGCCGAACTGGAAGTTATAGCGCTGCTGATCGATCGACCAGCTCCCGTCGCCGTAAACCAGAATCCCTTTTTCGACGTCCGCAACGAGATCGTCAAGAGACGCGTCTTGCGCGCCGGGTTCGAGCGAGACGTTCGGCATGCGGGCAAACGGAACGCTGCGCCACGAATCAGCGTTGGTGCAACCGTAGGACTTCGCGCGGTCGATCAAG
>Ga0207428_10000406_pt1 | contig 53545 bp, 49 predicted proteins | sample RhiMethybrSRZTD1_FD_187600 | JGI IMG/M metagenome (GOLD analysis project Ga0207428, IMG submission 187600) | Populus rhizosphere microbial communities from Tennessee, USA - Rhizosphere MetaG P. TD hybrid SRZTD1 (SPAdes) (version 3) | ecosystem: Host-associated > Plants > Roots > Rhizosphere >...
CGATGATCGAAAGAAGTTTTGACGTATGAGCGGCCCGATGACAGCGCTGTTGATCTGCGTCAGCGGCGGATTGGGTGCGACGCTACGGCTGATCCTTGACGGGATGATCCGGGCACTGATCACATCGAGCTACCCGGTAGGCACAACCGTCATCAATGTCACCGGCTCGTTCCTGCTCGGACTAGTCACTGGTCTCGCAACCAGCGAATTGCTGCCGCACCAATGGCAGCTGGCCGTCGGCAGCGGGTTTCTCGGCGGCTACACCACGTTCAGCACCGCCAGCTTTGAAACGGTCCGGTTGATTGAGGACCGCCGATATGTCGCGGCGGCCCTCAATGGCTTCGGCATGCTCATAATCTGCACGGCAGCCGCGGCGCTGGGTATCGCCGCGGCAGTGCTGCTGGCTGCCCGATGATTCAGTGATGCATCATCGGCCGGTCGTCCCCGGCCGCGTGGGGATCCGGCGGCTTCTGCGGGCTCAGCCTGGCCCAAACCAAGAAGAAGATACCCACCAGCAACATCATGATTCCGAGCCAAAGGTTGATGTTGATACCGGCTGCCTTCGCGAGTTCTTCAGGGGATGTGAAGAATCCGGAAATGGTGAGCATGATCCCGTACAGAGTAAAGAGACCGCCGATCAAATACCGCAGATCGAATAGCTTGGATGCCGCAGAGTGTTCGGCCTCATATTCATCGGTCTCTTTGGCGCCCTCCGGACGAGTATCGACAGGGTGAAAATCAGCCGGCAGCTTGTCCGCTCCATGGGGCCGACGATGGCGTGGGGTCGGGGGGGTCGATTCTGAGTCAGCCATTTTCATCTCCTCCTTTCCGCTACGCGAAGATGATCGACAGGGCGACGACAAGGCCGAGGGCGGTGAAGCCGAGCAGCTTCGGCGACTCCCACCAGCGGCGTACATAGCCTTCGTGCGGATCGCCCGCGGCAGGATCTGGGACGCCCCAGACCAGCCCGGCGAGCTGCTCTACCGGCTTAGGTTTGGTGAACAGCGTGACCACCACAGTGACCACCGCATCGGCGACGAACGCAACGATGGCTCCGTAGAAGTTGAGCATCTGCGCATTGATGTCCTGAGACATGTCGCCGCCTGGATAGAAGTACGCAATATTCGGCCCGATCAGGTATTGCCAGATCACGGCTCCGAGGAAGCCCGCGACAAGACCTGAGAAGCCAGCCCACGGCGTTGTACGCCGCCAGAACATGGCGATGATGAACGTTGCGAACACTGGCGCGTTGAAGAACGAGAACAGCGACTGGATGTAATTCATGATGTTGCTGAATCCAGCCGCGATGAACGCTGTCCCAATGCCAACCAGGACGCCGACCACAGTGACGACCCGACCTACGTTGAGGTAGTACGAGTCCGGCCGGTGTTTGCGAATGTAGTCCTGCCAGATGTCATAGGTGAACACCGTGTTGAACGAGCTGACGTTGGCTGCCATGCCGGCCATGAACGCCGCGAGCAGGCCGGCCAGCGCGATACCGAGTGTCCCGTTCGGAAGATACTCGTTCATCAGAATAGGGATCGCGTAGTTGTATTTCAGATCCTCGGTCTGACCGATGTTCGGGACGAGCGCGACGGCGATGAGCCCCGGAACGATGGTGAGGAACGGAATGAAGATCTTTGGGAACGCGCCGATCAGCGGCGTCCGCTCCGCGGCCGACAGGTTCTTCGCAGACAGCGCGCGCTGCACTTCAGCAAAATTTGTGGTCCAGTAACCGAAGGAGAGCACGAAGCCCAGACCCATAACGATGCCGATCCAGTCGCCCAAGGGGTTGGTCCAGTTGCCTACGGCTGTCCCCGCCCAGGTTTCGAAGTGGTTTTCTTTTCCGGGCTGGCTCGTCACCTTCTGCATCAGGCCACTCCAGCCGCCCATGGCCTTGAGCCCGATGATCACGATGGGGATCAAGCCCGCGATGATGACGAAGAATTGCAGGACTTCGTTGTAGATGGCTCCCGACAGCCCGCCCAGGAAGATGTAGACGAGCACGAAACCTGCGGACACGACGACGGACACCCAAGTCGGCCAGCCGAGCAGAACCTCGATGATGAGGGACATGGCATACAAGTTGACGCCGGCGCTGAGCACCGACGCGACGGCGAAGGTTAGGGCGTTCCATAGGTGCGTGGCCGGATTGAAGCGGCGGAGCAAGTACTCGGGCACGCTTCGGACTCTGGAGCCGTAGTAGAACGGCATCATGACCAGGCCGAGGAAGACCATGGCGGGTACGGCACCGATCCAATAAAAATGCACGGTCGCGAGCCCGTATTGGGCGCCATTCGCGGCCATGCCCAGAATCTCGATCGCCCCAAGGTTGGCCGAGATGAATGCGATGCCGGTGATCCAGGCGGTCAGTGAGCGACCAGAAAGCAAGAAGTCCTCGCTGGTAGCGATAGCTCTCCGGGCGAGGACTCCGATGGCGATCACTAAGATGAAATAAATCGCGAGGATCGTGTAGTCGAAGAAGTTTGTGTCTAACTGAGTCATACGCCGTCTCCTCGCTATCCGTGGACCACGTGCCCCTGTCGGGATTATCTGCCCGCGGCCTCTATACCCACAAGACATCCGGCAGAACGGCAAGACCGTGTCGCTGTGCAAAGCCGAATCAACCATTTGTTGCGGGCCGCACACAATGTTCCGCAACCTGCAACGCCGGGCCTTGGCCGTAGTTGATCAACGTCATGCTCCCGCGTGATCTTGCCGCTCGGCGTGCTGAGTGTGATGCTTTGCGATGTGGCATAAGCCCTACGAGGAAAACGATCTTGGATATTGACCAGAGAATTGCGGATCTGCTCGGCCGTATGACATTGGCCGAGAAGGCCGGCATGTTGTTCCAGACCATGATCGTTGTCGGGTCTGGTGATCTTTCAGAGCCCAACTCGGCCTTTCGCACGACGCTAGGACCCTGGCGGAGTGGCAGAACCGGGTGCAAAAGCTCGCGGCTAGCACCGGCTCGGGCATTCCCGTAACACTGTCCACCGATCCGAGGCACCACTTCACCGAGAATGTCGGAACCGCGGCCGCGGCGGGTGCATTCTCGCAATGGCCGGAGACGCTCGCCTTCAACGAAGGAATCATTACCGACCTGCTGCGCGGCGAACTGGGCTTCGACGGCATCGTCTGCACCGACTGGGGCTGGTAACCGACACGTCCATCCTGGGTCAGCCCATGCCGGCTAGAGCCTGGGGTGTGGAGCACCTCGACGAGCTGTCACGCGTCGAGATGATCTTGAACGCTGGATGTGATCAGCTGGGTGGCGAAGCACGGCCTGAGCTGGTCGTACAGCTCGTTGAGCAGGGCAGGATCAGTCAAGACCGGATTGATGGCTCCGTACGCCGGCTGCTGCGCGAGAAGTTCATCCTTGGTCTCTTCGATGACCCCTACGTCGACGCTGACCATGCGGCCGCAACGGTCGGCAAGGCGGAGTTCGTGGCCGCCGGTGCTGAGGCACAGCGTCGGGCGTACACACTCTTGACCAACCGTGATCAACTCCTCCCCCTCCGGAAGGGACGGCGGCTCTATGTCGAGGGCGTGTCCGAAGAGATCGCCTCACGGTACGGCCACGTGGTCAGCACTCCGGGCGACGCCGACGTCGCACTCTTACGGCTCAAGGCACCGTACGAACCACGGCCAGGCGGATTCGAGGCGATGTTCCATGCCGGGTCGCTGGAGTTTCCTGACCAGGAACGTGATCATCATGCTGGTATCTGCTCGACCGTACCGACCATTGCTGATGTCTACCTTGATCGCCCCGCAGTCCTCACCGACCTGGCTTGCGATGCAGCAGCGCTCTTCGCAAGTTATGGGAGCAGCGACGAGGCCTTTCTGGACATCGTGTTCGGCAATGCGGAGCCAGAGGGTTCACTGCCCTTTGACCTGCCTCGATCCATGGCTGCCGTGGTAGCCAGCAGTTCTGATGTTCCGTTCGACACCGCTGACCCGGTCTTCAGGTTCGGTCAGGGCCTCCGTTACGGCTCGCAGGAACAGTGATCATGAGCCGAACTGAACGTCGACAGCCCGCTCCTCGGCACCGCGCAGAATAACGAGCTGGATAGTCCCGTCTGCCGCCGCAATTGCCTCATAAAGATCATCAATGCCACGTACCGGGCGGCTGGCGGCTAGGACGATCAAGTCACCTTCGGCTAACCCCGCGCGGGAGGCTGGGCTGTTGTCCTCGACGTGCCGAATCAGCAGTCCGTCAGCGTCGGGCAATCCGACAGCGCGTCGCATTCGCCGAGCGACATGCGGCGGCGTAACGCCGATGCCGAGCCGGACCCGTCCCGTCGACTCCCCTCGACCTAACGCGTCGACGCGGGTTCGCAGCGTCTCATCAGCGGGAATCGCCAGATAGAAACCTTCGCCGAGACGGTTGGTGTTCAATCCGAGCAGCCGTCCCTCGGCATTAACGATCGGGCCGCCAGAGGAGCCGGGCAGTAGCGGGGCGTCGTGTTCGATGCTACCGGTGATTCGGTGACCACGTGGTCCGCGGAAGCTGCGCTCCAGCCCCGTGACAAAGCCGAGCGTTACGCGCAATCCGCGTCCACCCGGATTGGCAAGTCCGAACACGGGCGTACCCAGGCCCGGCGTGCCCTCAGTCCCCCATTCGATGGCCGGCGCATCGCCAGTCTCAACTGCAAGCACGGCAATATCTCCGTCAACGTCGGATCCTCGAACCTGGCCAGTTGCCGTGCGACCGTCCTGGAAGGTGACGGTGACTTCCTCCGCACGAATGTTGTGGGCGTTCGTCAAAACCTGATCTTTGCCGATGATCACGCCTGATCCGACGCCCCAGCGTTGTCCGATGCCCACCACCGAGTTACTGACCTGATCCGCCACGCGCTGTATCTCTTCTTGGATCCCGTCTAGTGCTCCCATGACGCCTTTCCTCCAGTTGGTAGTAACTTGCAATCTACTACTTACTCGATAAGTGTCAATGCTCATGGATACGGTTGGGCTTGTGAGGGAACAGGAACCGGCGACGCGCGATCACGCAACCTCGCCCCTCGGTGCTGCACTGGCTCGGGTCGGAGATCGCTGGACCCTGCTCGTTGTCCAGGCTTTGCTCGCTGGACCTCGGCGGTTCAATGAGCTGTTGGAGGAAATCCCGGGAATCGCGCCAAACATCTTGTCCGAGCGTCTCAAGCGGCTCGAGCGCGATGCGCTTTTGGTGTCACGGCCGTACATCGAGCGGCCTCCACGCGCCGCCTACCAACTAACTGCTGAAGGCAGAGAACTTGCTGGGGCGCTACGACTGCTCGCACAGTGGGGTGCCGGGCATGCTGCTAACGCCGAAGCGCCCGTACACCCAGCCTGCGGCACCGCACTTGAAGCCAGATGGTATTGCCCGACATGCGACCGTCTCGTCAACGATGAGCCTGAGATGGAGACGCACTTTCTATAGGGGCGCTCTTCTAGGAGTCCCATCACAGCGTCGTGTCATGCGTCAAGGAGCTTTCGGTACGGAGGATCTGCTTGGCGTGGTGGTCAAACTGGCCGTTGATGTGGCCTGACCGATGAACTTTCCGCGCCGTGTTGGTCTGTACCCCGAGTACCGACTCACGGGAGGCTGACACCATGCGGAAACTGGCCTTTGGCATGAACATGAGCCTTGACGGCTACATCGCCGCGCCCGGCGACGACCTCGGCTGGAGCGTGCCGAGCGACGAGCTGTTCCAGTGGTGGTCCGACCGGGTCGACGCAACGGGCCTGGCGCTGTACGGGCGCAAACTCTGGGAGACGATGAGCTCCCACTGGCCGACCGCCGACCAGCAGCCGGGTGCCACACCGGCGGCGATCGAGTTCGCCGGCCGCTGGCGGGACATGCCGAAGGTGGTGTTCTCCTCTACGACCAGGACGGTCGACTGGAACACCCGTCTGGTCACCGGCGACGCAGTCACCGAGATCACCCGACTCAAGGCCGACGACGGCGGCCCCATGGACATCGCCGGTGCCACACTCGCCGCAGCGGCCATGCGGGCCGGGCTGATCGACGAGTACGCGATCGTCACCCATCCGGTCCTGGTGGGCGGCGGCACGCCGTTCTTCACAGCCCTGGACAACTGGGTGAACCTGAGCCTGGTGGAGACCCGGACGTTTCCCGACGGCGTGGTGCTGACCAGGTACGAGACCAGACGCTGAGTGCGACGGCGGATCAGCGCGGGCTTAGACATTCGCAAGACCGCGTATGAGGCTCAACCAGCTACAGCTACGGCCGGGGTGCATGTGAACGCTGCAACTATGCCCTGGAAATGCCGGGCTGGCAGATCACCGTCATCGACGCCCAACGCCTGGACAAAGCCCACACCATGATCATCACCACACCCACCGGCCACCACTACCTCAGCCGAGCCCCGACCCACCATGAGCATGCGCCGATGGTGTGATTAGGCATTGGGTCCGTTTCCTGGAGAGGAGTTCGTCGTGTCCAGTGTCGCAACCGACAATCTCAACCGACTCTCAGAGCTGACGCTGGAGGAGAAGGCGTCCCTCTGTCTCGGTTCACATTTCTGGTACACGGCGCCGGTAGAACGCCTAGGCATTCCCCGGATCATGGTCTCGGACGGTCCACACGGTCTGCGCACCCAACCCGGGGAGGGTGATCACGTCGGCACCCTCGCAAGCGTGCCAGCGACGTGCTTTCCCACAGCATCTGGCCTGGGTTCCTCTTGGAATCCAGACCTTTTCCGTGAGATCGGAGAGGCCTTGGGGAGGGAGGCCAAGAAGCTCGGCGTTTCGGTCGTCCTCGGACCCGGGATCAACATGAAAAGATCACCCCTTTGCGGACGCAACTTCGAGTACATCTCCGAGGATCCCTGGCTAGCCGGTGAGCTGGCGACGGCTATGGTCCAAGGCACACAGAGCCAGGGTGTCGGCACCTCGCTGAAGCACTACGCAGCGAACAACCAAGAGGATGATCGACTTCGAGTCAGCGCCGAGGTCGATGAGCGCACGCTTCGGGAAATCTATTTCCCGGCGTTTGAGCGAGTCGTCAAGTCAGCACAGCCCTGGACGGTGATGTGCGCCTACAACAAGATCAACGGCACTTACTGTTCAGAGCACCATTGGCTGCTGACCGAGATATTGCGCGAGGAATGGGGCTTCGAGGGTCTGGTGGTCTCCGATTGGGGTGCGGTGCACGATCGTGTAGCCGCACTGCGCGGCGGTCTCGATCTTGAAATGCCGCCCAATCTTGGGGTCAGCGACGCGGCGATCGTCGAGGCGGTACGCAATGGTTCGTTGGAGGAGTCCATTCTCGATGAATCGGTCAGCAGAGTGCTGCGCCTTGTCGATCAGTCCCAGCCAACCTTGGCCGAAGGCATCTCGTTCGATCCTGATGATCATCATGCGCTGGCGCGGCGGGCTGGGCACGAGTCGGCAGTGCTATTGAAGAACACCGGCAATGTGCTACCCCTGCAACCCGAAAAAGGCAGCACGGTTGCGGTGATCGGTGAGTTCGCACGTACGCCCCGATTCCAAGGCGCCGGTAGCTCACAGGTCAATCCAACCAAGGTGGATGTGGCCTTGGAGGAATTGCAGTCGGCACTTGCCGGCCGAGCCGAGGTGCAGTTTGCCGCTGGCTTCGGCCTTGGCGCGACTGACAACGACGAACATTTGCTCCAAGAAGCCGTGGATCTTGCCCGGCTAGCTGATCATGTTCTGGTATTCCTCGGTCTTCCCGGCGAGGACGAGTCGGAGGGATTTGACCGTACGCATATCGATCTGCCCGCCAACCAGTTGGTGCTGCTCCATGCGCTTGCCGAAGTTCATGATCGCCTCATCGTGATCTTGGCAAACGGCGGTGTGGTCCGGGTCTCGACCTGGGATGACAAGGTCGCCGCGATCTTGGAATGCTGGCTGTCCGGGCAGGCCGCCGGCGGGGCCGCTGTTGATCTTCTGCTGGGCGTTGCGAATCCGTCCGGGAAGCTCGCCGAAACCATCCCCGCTCGGCTACAGGACAATTCCTCCTATCTCAACTTCCCGGGCGAAGAAGGCATCGTCAACTACGGCGAAGGAGTCTTTATCGGATATCGGGCCTACGACACGCTGATCCAGCACGTGAGCTACCCATTCGGGTTCGGGCTCTCGTACACAACGTTCCGAATCGATGATGTGAATGTCTCAGTCACCGGTTCTGTTGCTGATGATGATCTTGCGGTGGAAGTGACCGCATCGGTGACCAATGTCGGTCAGCGGGCTGGAGCCGAGGTTGTCCAGGTCTACGTCGGAGATGTAGAGGCATCCGTTGCCCGGCCGCTCAGAGAGCTGAAGGGCTTTGTGAAAGTACACCTCGAACCCGGCGAGACCCAACAAGTCAGCTGCCAACTGGACGAGCGAGCGTTCGCCTTCTGGTCCCGTCGCTTCGGGCAATGGGTAGTCGAGTCCGGTGAGTTCATGATCGCTGTGGGCAATTCGTCGCGCCATCTCGCCGCCACGGAAACGATCACTTTGGACGCACCTCGGTTGTCGCTGCCACTCGGGCCGGATTCGACACTTCACGAATGGTTGGAGGACGACCGGGGCCGCGAGCTGCTCACCAAACGCGACATACGACTACTGCAGGATCCGGAATTGATCAAGGTGATTGGCACAATGCCCATGCATACCTTGGCGGCATTCCAAGGTATGGCGCTCAGCAACGACGAGCTGCAGGAGCTGGTTGCAGAGCTTTAAGCCCGATCCATCAGCCCCGCCTCGTACGCGGCGATCACCAGGTGCGTGCGGTCGCGGGCGTTGAGTTTGGTGAGAAGGCGGCCCACGTGCGTCTTGGCGGTTGCCGCAGACATATACAACGCCGCACCGATTTCGGCATTGCTCAGGCCGCGGCCGACCGCCACCAAGACCTCGATTTCTCGCGGGGTTAGCGAATCCAACCACGCCGGCTGCGACGCAGTAGGGGGCGTCTTCACGTACGCCGCAATGAGTCGCCTGACCAAAGCCGGCGCGAGCACAGACTCGCCCTGCGCAACCAGATGTACGGCGGCGAGCAGGTCGGCTGGTTGAGCGTCTTTCAGCAGGAAGCCGCTGGCTCCAGCCCGCAGCGCCGCATGGACATACTCGTCCAGATCGAATGTCGTCAGCACGATGATGCGGGTGCGACCCAACGCTGGATCCGCGGTGATGGCGGCAGTCGCACTGACACCATCGCGACCGGGCATCCGAATGTCCATCAGGACCACATCCGGACGCTCGCGCCTTATCACCGCGAGGGCAGCATCACCGTCACCGGCGGTGCCGACCACTGTGATCTCGGGGTCCGAGGCAAGCAGGGCGGCGAAGCCGGAGCATACGAGCTGCTCGTCATCGACGATCACAACCGAGATCATTGCGAGCGATCCGAGTCAACCGGCAGACTGACGGTCACCAAAAAGCCACCATCGCTTGCCGGACCGGCGGACAGCCTGCCACCAAGCGCTTCGGCACGTTCCCGCATTCCGGTAATGCCATGGCCCGTTCCGTGGCTTGACTCGCGGCCGTTGCCGGACCCTGATCCGTCGTCGTGAATTTCGAGCTCGACCCGTCCATCGCGGTGATTTACCTGCACGCTTGCCTTGGAGGCATGCGCATGACGAACCGTGTTCGTCAGGGCCTCCCGGGCAATGCGATACACCGCCGCTCCAGTTTGGCGGGGAACCACATCAAGATCATTCGGCAGTGTCAGATCTACCGCGAGGCCGGTCGAGCGTACGGTGTCGACGAGTTCGGGCAAGTCCGCCAGTCCGGGCGCCGGACGGTAAGACGGCTCGTCATCGCGAAGAGCCGCAACTACCGACCGCACCTCGTCGAGCGAGTCGCGGCTGATCTTGGCGATGTTGTCCAGCGCCTCAGCAGCTTTCTCAGGCTCGGTTTCCATTAGGTGGCGACCGACGCCCGCTTGCACCGCAATGGTGCCGAGAGAATGGCCAATGATGTCGTGTAGCTCCCGCGCGATTCTGAGCCGCTCCTCGCTCGACTGTCGCCGCGCCACCTCTTCGGCAGCTTGGGCGCGCGCGTCAGCAAGGTCAACGCGCAGGCGGGCCGCTCGGCCAAGCCCCACAGTGATAGCGACCGCCAGTACTGAAATGAGCGCATCGCGCAGGCCGTACGGCGCGCCATCACCCCACCACAGCAACCCAAAGCAGCCAAGCGCTACGGCAGAGCACAGCATTACCTCCCACATAGGTCGAGCGACCGCCACGAAGTAGCCGCCGACCATCAACAAGAACGGCAACTGACCAGCGTTATAGCCGAGCAGCCACAGCAGCGACACGGACACCATGCTGATCAAGAAGGCTGCCGTCGGCCAGCGGCGACGCCACGCGTACGGCACGGTGCTCAAGATCAGCAACAGCACGAAGAGCCAATCGCGGGGGGTGTACCGGTAGAACGGATTACTTATGGTCGGCGCGCCGCTGCTGAACCAGCCAATTGCCAAGAAGGCCAGTGCAACAAGGGCATCAACCATGCGCCTCGAGACGGCTGGGATCTTGACCATGCGAACACCGTACGGCCATTCAATGCCGCGACACATCACCCTGCAGGTGGACATAGGCATCACCCGTGCGGCGTATCAGGCGGCACGATCTCGAGCCCGCCGGTCGATGACCGAGGCGCCCTTTGCCGATGACGCTGAGGACATGACAAACACACAGTCGCTGCCGGCGAAGGTCGACGTCCCGGCAAGCTTCAAGCAGTACTCATTGATCAAGATCTTGGCCATCTGGGCCTCCGTCACTATCCCTATGGGACTTCTGGCATGGGTCGTCGCGCCGGCCATCATTCCGCACACATCGCTCCACCCCGGCCTCGTGCACTGGACGCTCATGGTGGTCGGGATGATGTGGCAGTTCGTGGTCTCTCTGGCAGTTCTGCGGCGCGAGCTGGGTGGACTGCACTGGTCTAGCATCAAGGAGCGGATCTGGCTCAATCTGCCGCGTGACCCACACACGGGGAAAGCGCGAAAGGTACTGTTCCTTTGGGCCATACCGGCGATTGCAGCCAACGTCCTCGGCGGATTTCTCGCCATCCCACTGGACAAGGCATGGACCAACTGGCTCCCCGGCCTAGACGAGCCCTCCTACGCCCATATCGGGGTCCTGGCCGACCCGCAATTCCAGGGTCACTGGTGGATCCTCGGGCTGGCACTGACGAGCATGCTGTTCAACTACATCCTTGGCGAGGAGCTTCTCTTCCACGGCGTGCTGCTGCCGCGGATGGCCGGAGTGTTCGGCCGCTGGGACTGGATCGCCAACACCGTGCTCTTCGGGCTTTACCACGTGCACAAGATTTGGGCCTGGCCGAGCATGATCACCACCTCCTTCGGCTATGCCTGGGCCACCAAGCGCTACCGCAGCTTCTGGATGGGCGTAATCGTGCACGGAATCGAGGGCTACTTCATCGTGCTCGTTGTGGGGATCCTCGCCGGCTGGTACCCAATGACCTAAGGCTTTGCGCCTGGAGCCGTCTGGCCCTGAGACGGTCCCTGCCCTATGGCCAGGATGGGTAAGGACGGTGCGGGGACAGACGGCACACCCGATCGGCGGAAGGCGGAGGAATGACCGAGCGTTTGTCGGCTCTGTTCTGTACCGGCTGCGGCCGGATTGACGTGCTCGAGGCTTGCGTCGGCGACTGCAACGAAGGCCGTTGAATCTTCGTCTTGAGCCGGCATGCGCGCTGGCCTGTCGAAGCGTGTCCTTCGACAAGCTCAGGACACATGAACTAGGTGATCAAGGCGCGCGCCGCCTCCGCAATCCCTTCAGGGGACATGCCATAGCGATCAAGCAGGAACCCGGCCGAGCCGGTGGGCGCGAACTCCGGTGCCCCCAAGATCTTGATCTTGACCGGATGATTCTGCGAAACAGTCTCCGCCACCGCACCGCCGAGCGCACCGGCGACCGTGGCTTCCTCCGCCGTAACGATGCCCCGAGTTTCCCGGGCGGCTTGCACGACCGCCTCCGTGTCCAGCGGTTTCACCGTTGGCATGGAGATCACCCGGGCACTGATTCCTTCGTCTTCGAGCTGTTCGGCGGCGACCAGGGCACGCCAGAGGACAGTGCCATTGCTGATCAAGGTCACGTCATCGCCGTCGCGCAGCGTCACCGCCTTGCCAGGCACGAACCTGTAGTCCTCGGGATACACCACTGGCACGCTCATCCGGCTGACTCGAATGAACACCGGCCCTTCGATCTCCGCCGCCCAGCGCATGGCCGCAGCTGTCTCGATGGGGTCGGCCGGTACCACGATCGTGATGTTGTCGATGGCTCGCAACCAGGCAATGTCCTCGATGGAGTGATGGGTCGGTCCAAGCTCCCCGTACGCCATTCCTGGGCTCATGCCACATAACTTCACATTGCGATTCGAGTACGCCACGTCAGCCTTGATCTGCTCCAGGGCTCGCCCTGTCAGGAAGCAGGATGCGGCTGACACGAAAGCAATGCGACCACCATTGGCCAGACCAGCCGCCACGCCGACCATGTCTTGCTCGGCGATACCGACATTGATCAACCGATCAGGAAAGGCCCTCTTGAACGCATCGAGCTTGCTGGAGCCCACCGAGTCATTGACGACACCAACAATGCGGTGGTTTTCATGCGCCAGCTCGGCGAGAGTTTCGACGTAGGCGTTGCGGCAGTCATAGCGCGGCCGATCCGCTACTGATGTCTGGGAACTGGAGACTGTGTCAGTCATGTTTCACCTCGGCGGTGATCATTTGCGTCGAGCTCGTCGAGCGCCAGCTCCAGTTGCTCAGCTGAGGGGACCTTGTGATGCCACGCCGCGTTATTGCTCATGAACGAGATCGGGTGGCCTTTGTGAGTGTGCGCGATCACGAAGGTGGGCTTGCCCGGCCGGAACGGCACCGATGACAGCACATCGAGCAGTTCACCATGATCATGACCGTTGACTTCCACAACGGCGAACCCGAATGCGGTCGCCTTTTGATCAAGCGGCTCAAGATCATTGGTCTCGCGAACCGTTGCGCCCTGCTGCAGCCGGTTGCGGTCCACAATCACGGTGAGCCGATCGAGCTCGTACTGGGATGCCGCCATCATGGCCTCCCAGTTGCTGCCTTCCTGTAGCTCGCCATCGCCGACCAGAACGTAGGTACGCCGCTGAGAGACATCCAGCTTGGCGGATAGCGCATGACCGACCGCTATCGGCAGCCCGTGGCCCAGAGGTCCGGTATTGGCCTCGACGCCACGCACATAGTTGCGGTTCGGGTGGCCGTTGAGCTTGGACAGCGGCTTGAGAAAAGTCGCCAGGTCCTCAACCGGCAAGAACCCAAAAGCAGCAAGCGTGACGTAAAGGGCGCCCGCGATGTGACCCTTGGAGAGAATGAAACGGTCCCGCTCGGGATCGTCGACGGTCTCGGGCGTGATGTCCAGGACGCCGCCGTACAGCGTCGCGAGAATGTCGATCGCCGATAAGTCGCCACCGATGTGGCCGGCGCCCGCATAGTGCACCAGCTTCAAATCCTGTATTCGGATTTGCTGCGCCGCTTCGGCAATGTTCGCGATCTGCTCGTCGCGGTGCGCGTTGGGCAGCCGGTGGAAAACCGGCATGGTGATGTGATCGGGAGCTAGAGCAGTCATACATTCGCACTTTCAGTCGTACGCGCCATGGAGCTCAGCAGCACATCCTGGACCAGCCGTTGGGCTGTAAGGGCGTCATGAGACGCCTGCGCGGCGCGTAATGCCTCCACATCGAGGGCATCCAGCGCTCCGTGCAGCGCCTTGAGGAAGCGGATCGCTGCTTTGGCCGCGGCCACACTGTCCTCCCGGAACGGGAATTGATCAAGCTGCCAGACGCCTTCCCAGTTGTTCTTGCGCAGCGTGTAGAAGAACTCGAACGTCTCCACCAGGTGCACGGAGCCAACCACCATGTCGTCGTCCCAGCCGCGGAAGTTGTCATTGACGTCGATTGCGAATAGCCGGCCGGCATCAATACATAGCTGGGCGGCGTCGGCCGGGGTTTCCAGGCCGTACATGGAATGGCCCATGTCGAGCAGGATGCCGAGATTGTCCAGGCCGACCTGCTGGATAGCGAGCAGGGTACGTGCCGCATTCGGGAAGATGATCTTGTTGCGGGGTTCCCGGGGCTTGTACTCGATCACGAATTTGATCTCTGGATGAGGGGAGATCAGTTCCCGGAGTCCGTCGACTGCGAGCTTCCAGATGTCGTGGTAATCCACCTGGAAGGGATAATCCCAGCCGTCTTGGCCGAACCAGAGCTTGACGTAGTCACAACCCAGTTCCTTCGCGAGCTCAGTGGCCTCATTGAGCAGTTTCAGGGCCTGGGTGCGTACGGCAGGATCAGGGTTGGTGATCGAACCCTTGACGTAGTCGCGGTTGTAGATCTCCGGCGTAATCGCGATGGCGCGGAGCCCATTGCGGTCCAGCGCCGCCTTGACCTCGTCTAACGTCCCGTCGAATCCGGCGAAGGGCCAGTTCAGGTCGACAACGGACAGATCACCGACGGCGCCGGCCTTGTCGATCTGCTCCAGAAAGCTGACTGGTGGACCGTAGCCCTCAGTCGCGTAGCGGTCCATATATGTGGCGAAGTGCCAGATACCTGCCCCGAAAACCGGCATCTCACTCATGGTTGACTCCAATCGTCAGAAAGCGGTGTAGCTGATCATCTCTCAGCCCTTGGTGGCGCCGGCGGTCAGGCCACCGACAATCCAGCGCTGCAGGAAGATGTAGGCGATCAAGATCGGCACCACGGCGATCAAGATGCCAGCCGCCAGTCCGGTGTTGTTGTTGGCGAACTGACCCTGGAAGTTCAACAGCCCGACCGGAATAGTCTTGTTCGCATCTGAGCTCAACAGGATCAGTGCGAAAAGGAATTCGTTCCATGTTGCCACCGCATCCAGGATGATCACCGTTACTAGGGCCGGGGTGGAAAGCGGTATGACGAGCGTAAAGAAGATCCGCCAGGGACCGGCACCGTCGATCTTCGCTGCTTCGATGATCTCGTCCGGCAGCTGCCGGAAGAAAGACTGCAGGACAAGTACCTCGAACGGGATACCGAAGGCAAGGTAGGGCCCCACCAGGCCCGGAACACTGTCAACGAGGCCGAAGCTGCGCAGCAGCACGAAGACCGGCACGATGGTGATATAGATCGGGATGGTCAGGCCCAGGAATACCGCGAACATGATTACAGCCCCGAAGCGAAGCCGAAGCTTCGCGAGTGCGAAGGCCAGCATTGCCGAGATCAAAACACCCAGCGGAACCTTCAAGATCAGCAGAAACGCACTGTTGCGATATGTGGTGGCGAAATTCCCCACACCCCAGGCGTCCTTGAAGTTCTGCAGTGTCCATTCTTGGGGTGCCGACAGCGGACCATTGGCGACGAAATCCGAGAGCGGGCGAAAGGCGGTAATCAAGAGCAGCACCAGCGGTGAAATCCAGAGCAGGGCAACTAGGGCAATGACGATCGTCATGCCGGTGCCGCCCTTGCGCTTGGGTTTGCCGCTTGGCTGCTCAGCCTCGGCGATGTGCGCTTCCGGCAGCGCAGCGACCGGAGCAAGCTCAGCACCTTCAGCGAAAGTACTCATACCGCGTGCTCCTTGGTCTGGGATCGGACGTATGGAATGCTGACGGCGATCGCAACAACGGTGATCACGACCGCAATCGCGGTGCCGTAGCCAGCCTGGTAGTACTGGAACACGTTGAAGTACATCCAGGTGCCCATTACTTGCGTGGCCGTACCCGGCCCGCCATACGTCATTGCGTAGATCAGGTCGAACACCTTGAACGAGTCGATCAAGGAAAGCGCGATCACGATGTAGTGCGCCGGCCGCAGGCTAGGCATGGTGATATGCCAGAATTGCTGGGACTTCGTCGCGCCGTCCACCGTTGCGGCCTCGTACATGTCCGTGTTGATGCCCTGCAAAGCGGCTAGATAAAGCAACATCGGAAAGCCCACGCGCAGCCAGACGGCCGGCACCATCACCGCGGCAAGTGCGGTCGAGTCCTGTCCCAGCCAGGGCTGGGCCAAGCTGCCAAGCCCGATCGCCCGCAAGAATTCGTTGATCGCGCCGTACTGCGGGTTGTAGAGCCAGCCCCAGATCGAGGCGATCGCCACCAGCGGCAGTACGCAAGGGGTATAGAAGATCAGCCGCAAAACAGGCTTACCGCGCACTTTGCCGTTCAACAACATCGCCAAGGCCAAGCCGATGACGACTGGAAAGAAGATCGTCACGATCGTCCAGATGATGTTGTTGATCACTGCCTGGATGACCACCGGGTCTTTTGGCATAGCAAGGTAGTTTTGCAGCCCCACGACGTTGTATGTCGGGCTGAGCCCATCCCAGTCAGTGAAGCTGAACCACAACGAAGTAATCGCCGGATAGACAAGAAAGACCACATATACCGCCAGCGCCGGCAGTGCGAACAGCCACGCGTTCACACCCCCGTATTTCTTACGTCGCCGTGGAGCGCCTGGAGCATCGACCGCAGACGCCTCGAGAGTTGCTGTGCCCACTGGGGATCAGCTCTTTGCCCAGGCCGAGACCGCGCTCTGCATCTGCTTCGCAGCCGCTTCCGGAGTGATCTTGCCCTGTAATAAGTCACTCTGGATCGCGAAGTACTGGTCGGCCACCTTCTTGGGAAAGGCCTGGTCCTGGATGGTGTAGAACGGCTGCTTTGCCGGCCCCTGCGACCATTGATAGGAAAGTGGCAATTCTTTGGGATCCGGCTCCGCGCCGGCCACCGTGGAAGCGCTGATCTTGAGCGCCTTCTGAGTTTCGGGCTTGAGGATGAAGTCGATGAGTTCGGCCGACTTCTCGGGATTGCCGGTCTTTGCATTGATCATGTAGCCCTCCACGAACCCCGAGTGTCGTTGTGGCGTCTGATCGGTTGGCAGCTGGAAGACTCCGAAGTCGGCGGAATCCTTCTTGGCAGCCTGGATGGCCTGCGCCTCCGTCCACGGCCCGGTGATGGTGTAGGCGGTCTTCCCCTGCACATACCAAGGCTCAACATCGGACGGATCCAGACCGAGGGCTCCGTCGGGAAGCCACTTCTTGTCTTGCCACTTCTTGAAGTTCGTGAATGCGGTCACAACCTCCGGACGGTCCCAAGTTTCCTGACCGGTGAGGAGCTTGTCATGCAGTTCCGGCCCTGCGGAAGTCTCCAGCAGGTACTCGAAAAGCCGCATGATGTCCCAGCCGTATTTACCACCCAGCCCGGCGGGCGTTATCCCAGCGGACACCAGCTTGTCGTTGGCCTCCTCCATCTCCGCATAACTCTTCGGTTCGCCCGAAATACCCGCCTTTTTGAACGCGGCCTTGTTGTACCAGCAGCCGATCCCTAGCGCGATGAACGGCGCACCGCCCTTCACACCATCGAAGGTCATGCCGTCGATTGCCGTGGTATTGATCTTGGAGTCCCACCCGAACTTCTGGTAATAAGGCGCGAGGTCCATGGCCTGCTTCGCCTTGACGAAAGGGGCCCCGATCTGGCCGCCCCAGATCCGCCAGACATCGGGTCCCTTGCCACCGAGCAGCTCTGTGCGGAGCTTGTCGGGATACACGGCAGCGCCCGAGCCGGGCAAGCTGTCGACGGTGGTTGTAGTACCCGCTTGGGCATCGAACTTGGCGATCTGCTTCTTAAACATGCCAATGGTGCTGTTGTCCTCATAGGTGAAGACCCGCAAGTTGTTCGAGGCTGGGGCGGATGAACCGCCACCTCCGGCAGGAGCCGGCGCAGTACCACCACCGGTGCAGGCGGCGACGCTCGCCGCCACCGCTGCAGCGGACAGGCCGAGGAATCCCCGGCGGGTGTAGGTACCAGTCATTGTCAATCTCCTTTGGATAAGGGTGGGTCAGGCCGCTTCCCGGCCGAACTTGCGAATCTTGGCGAACATGTCCTCAAGCAGGAACCGGACGTCAACTGCTTCGACGACGCGGACCGGATGTCCGGAACCTGGTAGGTAGTGGCCTTCTTGGCCGAATCGTGGGGCAGGAACGACGCGGAAGTTTCCGCCGCGCGGATAGAGCATTAGCGATATCGCCGGCGAGTCTCCAAGTGAACGGGACTCGATCGGTTCGGGCCAGTACGCGCGGTTCCAGTCCACGGTCTGGCTGATCAAGTAGTCGGCCAGCTTGCTGGTGCCGCCGATCTTCTCTTCTAGCTCTGCATAGCTGACTGAGACCTGTGAGTAAACGTTGCTGGGCACCTGCCAGACGGTGATACCTGAGTCGTAGACAACATTGGCCGCTGCAATGTCGTTGCGCAGGTTGAACTCCACGCCGGGATAGGTCTCGACCCCGCCGTAGCCGACGCCGCCGATCCAGATTACGACGATGTCCCGGCGGACGATGTCGGAATCAAGCAGGATCGCCGACGCCATGTCTGTGAGAGGTCCGAGAAACGCGATGAACAACGGCTCCGCCGTGGTAGCGAGGTTGCTCTCGGCAATGATCAGCTGAGCTCCATCGCTGTCCAGCGGAGTCTGCTCATCCGGAATGCCGGTCGGTGCACCGTTAGCGACCGTCACCTGCTGCTGGAGTCCCATCAAGTCAAGGAGTAGATCGATCTCCTTCCGGGACTCCTCCATGCTGCGGTCGCTGCGGGAGGTGCCGAAGTGAGCCGCAATCAGGCCACGGACATCGAGTGAGGGTGAGAGCAGCGCATGCACGATGGCGAATTGATCATCCGCCTCGTTTTTGGCGTCCGTGTTGATGATTACGCGACGGCGGAAGTCCGGCTCCATAGCGCTCCTGATACCTTGCGGTATAGCGGTGTATTATTCATTCGCTACTGTATATTCAGTCACTGACACCAATTAGTCAAGTCAAAGGAGCAATCTCACTAGACAATGGCTGCCATTGATTGATGAGGAGTACCCGGATGTCCAGAGCTTCGACCGACCAGGTGATCTTGGCGATCGACCAGGGAACGACGAACTCAAAAGCAGTTCTGGTCAGCACGGACGGTCGTCCTGTGTCTGGAGGTTCAGCCCCAGTTGGCGTCTCTTCGCCACGCGCCGGCTGGGTGGAACAGGGCGCCGACCGCATTTGGACAAGCGTCCTGGAGGCGGTGGCGGCGTGCATCGCAAACGCGCCTGACGCCGAGATTGTCGGGGTAGCCCTTTCCACCCAGCGGGAGTCGGTGGTGGGCTGGCGAGCAGGTGACGGTGTGCCGTTGGGTCCGGTGATTGGCTGGCAGGACCGGCGCACGGCTGCCTGGTGTCGCGAAGCTCTGAGCGAGCAAGACGGGCAGCTGGTAACCGCGCGAACGGGCCTGCGGGTCGACCCGATGTTCTCTGCTCCCAAAATGCGATGGCTGCTGGACAACGCTCCGGCCGGCGTGTCGATTCAGGACGTACGGCTGGGAACAGTCGACTCCTGGCTGGTGTGGCGGCTGACGGGCGGGGCGCAGCATCTATGCGAGGCGGGCAACGCCTCTCGCACCTTGCTTTACGACATTAGAGCGCTGGATTGGGACCGCGAGCTGCTCGATGTCTTCGGCGTGCCGGACGCCAGCTTGCCCACTGCGGTGGCCTCGGACCAAGGCTTTGGTACCACAAGGGGCGTCCCGCTGCTCCCCGACGGCACACCCATTGCTGCTGTCATGGCAGATTCGCATGCCGCATTGTTCGGCCAGGGCTGTACCGAGGTCGGAATGGCCAAGGCCACTTACGGCACGGGATCCTCGGTAATGGCTCCGGTGGGAGACCTTTCGGCTGGTGACGCACGAATTCCAGTGACCTTGGCCTGGGTGATCGACAATTCGCCGACGTACGCGCTTGAGGGCAACATCTTGTTCTCCGGAGCGACGCTGGCCTGGGCGGCCGATCTGCTCACCGATGGCAGCGTTGCTGATCTTGTGGCACTCGCCGGCACCGTTACCGACAGCGGCGGTGTCACTCTGGTCCCGGCGTTCTCTGGTTTGGGTGCTCCTCATTGGGATCGGAACGCGCACGGGCTGATCTCCCGCATGAGCGAGACGACCGGCCGCGGCCACCTTGCCCGAGCCGCCGTCGACGCCGTCGGCCACCAGATCTGCGACATTGTCGATGTTATTGAGGAGAGGTCGGTACCGTTGCGGGTCTTCCGGGCGGACGGCGGTGCCACCAGCTCGGCGCTTGTGATGCAAACTCAGACCGACCTCCTCGGCCGAGAGGTCGAAGTGAGTGATATTGCCGAGGTGTCGGCTCTCGGTGCGGCAAAGCTCGCTTGGCAGGCGCTCGGCTACGCCAACGCCTGGCCTAGCGCCAGCGCTGGCCGAATCTACCGGCCAACGGTGGATGCGAAGGAGCGTCGTCGGCGCCGCGCACACTGGTCAGACGAGATCGATCGGACACGTTTCACTCCTCATCCCTTGGAGAGCGAAGATGCAGACCGAGAGCGCACCTCAGTGGCGTGAAGTTGACATCGCCTTCGCCGGTCCTGATGCCGCCAACCCGTACACCGACATCGACGCCTGGGTGATCTTCACCCACGAGACTGGTCAACAATTGCGCCGACCGATGTTCTGGGACGGCGGTAATACCTACCGCGTCCGATTCGCTTCCACACAAGCCGCCGGTGAATGGCAATGGAGCGTCCACAGCGCCCGACCTGATCATGATTTCCGGCCCGCTTCCGGTACCTTGATCGCCGGACCGCCTGAGCAAGATCATCCGCATCGAGCCCTCAGCCGCGGGTTCGTCAGAGCTCACCCATCCGGCCGCAGCTTCTGCTATGCCGACGGATCGCCGGCGTTTCTGGTGCTCGACACGGCGTGGGCAATGCCGTTCCGCGCGACCGTCGCCGACGTCGAGACGTACGCCACCGACCGCGAAGCCAAAGGCTTCAATGCCGTGCTTCTGATGACTGTCCAGCCGGACATGAATGCCCGGGGACCGGTCGGGCGCAATATAGACGAAGGATTCGAGATCGGCTTTCACGATCTTGCCGAGGGCCGTCTCAACAAGATCAACGTCGAGTACTTCCAGTACCTCGACAAGATCATCTCGGCTCTTGTCGATCATGGCATTACTCCGGTGCTGCAGCCGGTCTTCCATGGATTCGGCTGGAAGGGACTCGATGTCGCCGGTCCGGTCGTTCCACCTGAGGACTACGCGCGCTACTGCCGTTATCTGGTAGCGCGCTTCGGTGCCCGGCCCGCCGTTTACCTGCCGTGTGGTGATGGGTCCGGGACAGAGCCACAGGTAGAGGCCGGCGGCCAGGAGATCCACGCTTGGGACGCGTACGACCAACCAACCGGAATCCATTACCGACCTCACCACCGCAACGACGAGCACCAAGACGCGGATTGGCTTGACTTTCAGTCCTGCCAGACCGGACATATGGGTGATCACGTGCCGGATCGGCTTGCAACTATGTGGATGCAGCAGCCACCGAAAGCGATCATGAACGGCGAGCCGAGCTATGAACACAACGGTCGCCGCGGAACGGCTGAGGGATGGTGGCAGGGCCACGAAGCCTGGTGCAATGTCTGCGCTGGTGCGCTGATGGGCGTCGCGTACGGTGCAGCCAGCTTGTGGCAATGGCGGCTGCACCCCGACGAGCCGGGTCATGGTGCCTACTTCCTCGCTGCAGGCGCAGGTTGGCAAGAGGCGCTTGACTTCGAAGGAAGTCGCTATATCGGCCTCGTCGGAAAAATCCTGGACGATCTACCGATCGTGGAGGCGAGTCCCTGCTGGGACGTTTCGTCGAACAGTCGTGGTCTGTTGGATCCGGGCGTCTTCTATCTCGGTTATGCCGAGCACGGTGGACCGTGGATGTTCTTCGATGCTGAAGGCCGGGTGCCCTCGAAGTATTGGCTGATCGATCCGCGCACCGGCGAAGTGCTGAAGTCTGGAGATAGGCCGCCGAACTACGTGCCCATCGAGTTCGACCGCCACGAGCCGTCGATCTTGATCTGCGCAGAAAAGAGACCGGCCTGGGTCAAGCACACCGAGGCCTCCGCATCTGCGGCATCACTGCATTAATATTCAAGGCCTCCCCCACCGCGAGACCTGATCGAGGAGGTTCCATAGATGGCGGCATCCTCCGCGAGCATCGCTCGAGCCCCGACCGATGGACAGCTCCGGCTGATCACCAAAGTTGCCCGGATGTACCACGAGCGGGGAATTCGCCAAACCGACATCGCAGAAACCTTGCACCTTTCCCAGGCTCGAGTGTCGCGGCTGCTGAAACGCGCCGCTGAGCTTGGGATCGTTCGGACGGTTGTTGCGGTGGCGGCGGGTGTGCATACCGAAATAGAAGAAGCGCTTGAGGATAGATACGGCCTAGCCGAGGCTGTCGTCGTCGATGTGGAAGGTACCGACGAAGAAATCATTGCCGGACTGGGATCGGCGGGGGCCACGTACTTGGAGACCACGCTGACAGGCGGAGAACGCATCGGGATCTCGAGCTGGAGTCAAACGTTGCTGGCCGTTGTCGATCGGATGCGACCCTTCCGGCTTCCTGGGGCAGAGAGTCTCATCCAGCTCATGGGAGGGTTCGGAAGTTCATCAGTCCAAACCCAGGGCAATCGGCTCCTTACTGAATTCGCTCGACTGGTTGGCGCGACTGCGACTTTTGTCCCAGCCCCTGCCCTGGTGAGCAACAAGGCCATGCGAGAGAGCCTGCTGAACGACCCCGCGATGGAATCGGTCGCCAAGGAATGGGTCCGGCTCACTATGGTGCTCGCGGGCATTGGCAGCCTCCCACCGTCACCGTTGTTGCGTGCCAGCGGCAACGCGGCAGATGTGGCTGACCAAGACAGGCTTCATGCGGCCGGCGCGGTAGGCGACGTCTGCCTAAGGTTCTTCGACTCGGCAGGCAACTTGGTACCCAGCGATCTTGATGATCGAGTTGTCGGCATCGACGCCGACACCCTGCGCAAGATTCCACGACGTATTGGAATTGCCGGCGGCCGGAGCAAACACAGCGCGATTCGCGCCGCTGTCACTGGTGGCTGGGTCAATGTGCTGCTCACTGACACGGGAACCGCTGCAGCTCTGCTGCAGACCGAAGACGCTGCAACGGCTGTGGCAAAAGATGATCATGGCTGAGGAAGTGATGCTTCACAGAAGAGCTTCAGCAGGAGGCAAAAACCCATCTGAGTTGGCTGCTCGAGGAAAGCGGATGACAACGGCGATGTAATCCAGACCGCTGACGACTTCCTTGAACAGTCCCCGGACAGCGCTCGGGAGCTGGGACGAGCTGTGGGCGCCGAGTTGCAGTGCCTGCATCAGGCCGTGGATCAGACAGGCTTCGGCAACTTCGCGGACTCGCCAGGAAGCGAGCGAACGTACGGCAGCTGGAGCGCCTATCTCGAAGACTTCTTGGCGATCTATGCCGACTTCATCCAGGAAGTCGGCATAGACGATGATCAAATTGATGGAGTGCGCGGCCTCATGCGGGCTGCCCGTTCGTTGCTGAAGGCCGCTTTCTGCACGGTGATGTGACGATTCGCAACGTCGGGGTATATAGCTATCGCCCGATCACCGTCGGGCTCTTTGATCCCAACTCGCTGAGCGGTGATCCTTCGTGGGACATCGCGCCAATGATGAACAACGTCGCATTCAACGAGATTCGCAACCGCCGCGAGGCTGAGGCTCCGGCGGCACTTGTGCGGGACCGCGAGCTACTGGCTGGATTCTGGGAGTCTTATCCAGACAAGATTTCCGAGAATTGCTGATGACAGCCCAGCTGATGCAAACACTGCTCCAAGCCGAAGTCCGCCAGGATCGCCTTCAGCGCGACGAGACCGACACCATCGACGTTGATGTGACCCACGAGTTCATTGGCTCGCTCGTGAATCGGATGGCCACATGACTGATCATCAGCAATTCATCGTTGTTCGCCACGGCGAGAGTCAAACGAATGCGACCAACACCTTCCAGGCAGGCAATCAATACGACTCGGACCCGTTGACATCGCAGGGGAAGAACGCTGCCCAGCGCCTTGCTGAGCGGCTGAAGGGCATGCCGGTCGACGTCATTGTCAGCAGCAGCTACCTGCGTGCACGCAGCACTGCGGGCGCAATCGCCGAGGCGACCGGAGCACCCCATGTCATTCCGGTGTGGCAGGACTCATCTTGGGTGGATCTTCCCGCTCAGGAGCCTGCCTTGCGGGACCATGTTTCGTTGCTGCGAGAGATCGATGTGCCCTCCGAGCTACAGGGATTGCGATTCGACGACCCCCGAGCGCGGCAGATCCAGCATGCAGCCATTGCCGTCGCCGACCAACCCGATGCTCATTACTCCGATGAAGAGAATCTCTACGACCTCTGGCGCCGCGCCGAGCAGATGCGCCAATATCTGGAGGCGCGTACCGAGCGGTTGATTGTGGTCGTGGCACACGGCGGCATCAACAAGGTGTGGCTCGCTCATCTGATGTTTACTGCCGTGGCCGGCTTGGATACACCAACCCAATTGGCCGCCTACCGCGGATTTACTCGCCTCGGCTGGTGGGACAACACCGGAGTTCTTTCACTGAGATTCAGTCCTGATCAGGGATGGATATGGCTGATGACCGACATTCAGCACCTGCAGCCCGAGTACTTCAGCTTCATGCCGAGCGCGGCCAGGGTTGAGGCGGCGTCTCATCCAGACGCCGGAGCCGAGTACCTCGGCTCTGCAGAGGATGCCCGCGCTTAGCTCATTTCGGTGGTCAGCGGCCAGATGCCCGAAGCTGCTCTTCGAGGTTGAAGACCTCCGGGATGATCTCCCACGCTTCGTCGGGAGCGCCGTCGCTCTCGAATAGTTTGGACATAGTTGCCTGCCAGCGCGTATTGACTTCGGTGCGCGCCACCTTCTCCTGTGCGACCGCAAGATCGTCGGCTTCGGCGTAACCGATCAAAAGACCGTCATTACGTAGGAAGAGCGAGTAGTTACGCCAGCCGGCGTCGCGTAGCGCCTCCAGAAGCTCCGGCCAAACGGCGCCATGCGCCTCGCGGTACTCATCCAGGCGGCTGGCGTCAACGTGTCCCAGTAGGCAATACCGCGGCATCAGCTGCTCCTTTGTATGTGCCCTGAGCCGGTCGAAGGGCTAACGATGATCACCTCGAGCGTCCGCGGTCCGTGTACCCCCTCCACACGATTCAGCTCGATGTCGCTGGTCGCGCTCGGTCCGCTGATCATGGTCAGCGGTCGAGTAGCCTCCAGGCGGACTAGCGCTTGTGGCACGTCGGCAACGATCTGGTCAGCGAACACAACGCAGAGGTGGTAGTCGGGAATGAGCGTCAGTACCCGACGGCCCTGCCCGGGTGAGCTGTCCAAGATCAACGTCCCGGTCTCGGCGATTGCCACCGCGCAGCCCGTGATCACACCGTCGACACTGTCCAGTTCAGAGATCGTGCGTTGGTAGTCGGCCGACAGGCCATCTGTCAGTACGCTTCCCGACAAGCCTGCGGTCCATGACGAGTCCAGACCCGTGGGTACGACCACGGTATGGGCACCCCGGTCGCTGACGGCTTCGGCGATAGTCCCGTCAAGATCATCGGCCGAGCACTGTCGGACCAGCGCACGATAGTCAACCAGCCGATCAATCAGGAGCTCAGTCAGCGTTTCTATTGCGCTGTCAGAGGTGGTCCGATACTCCCGACTGATCTCCTCGTACGGCAGGTCCGGTGGCGGCGCGGCACTGTGGGCAGCTGCGATTCGGGCGAGCACCTCCTCGCGAGCGTTCACCGGTCTCCCCCGTGCTCGGCGGCCCACCAGTCGCGAAAGGTCTGTTTCGGCGGCCGCGCAAAGTCTCGGGCATCGGTCCATTGCTTCACCAGCGGAAGTGGCACCTCACCGATCGCGTCGCGTTTACGACCCAGGATGCGGCCGAGCCGGCCGCTGCGAAGCGCGTACGTCCAGCGCTTGCGATCGCTCATGACCCAGGCGGCTGCGGCCAGGGCGGATGCCTCCGCGCTCGGCACCCGATGCTCGGCGGCGTATGTCTCAGTGTGCTTGGCGCGCAGGTGCACCAAGATCTCCGGGATGTTGATCTTGACAGGGCACACGTCGTAGCAGGCGCCGCACAAGGAGGACGCGTATGGCAACGATGCGTTGTCCTCGATGCCAGTGAGCTGGGGAGACAGGATGGCGCCGATCGGGCCTGGGTAAACCGATCCGTACGCGTGACCGCCGGTTCGCTCGTACACCGGGCAGACATTGAGGCAGGCGCTGCATCGGATGCAGTTGAGCGCATCCCGACCCTCCGCATCGGCAAGCACAGCCGTCCGGCCATTGTCGAGCAAGATCAAGTGAAACTCTTGTGGCCCGTCTCCAGGTGTGACGCCCGTCCACATGGAGGTGTAAGGGTTCATCCGCTCGCCAGTCGATGATCGGGGCAGCAACTGCAGGAAAACTTCCAGGTCCTGCCACCGCGGGACGAGCTTCTCGATACCCATGATCGTGATCAAGGTATCCGGCATGGTGAGGCACATCCGGCCATTGCCTTCCGATTCCACTACCCCGAGCGTGCCGGTTTCGGCAATACCGAAGTTCGCGCCGCTGATCGCCACTTTGGCGGAAAGGAACTTGCGCCGCAGATGCTGCCGTGCCGCACCCGCCAGTGCCACCGGTTCATCGGTGAGGGCTGGATCAGCATCGGCCATCTCTCTAAGAAAAATCTCCCTGATTTCCGCACGGTTCCGATGAATCGCGGGCACCAGAATGTGCGATGGCTTGTCGTGGCCAAGCTGCACAATCAACTCGGCAAGATCGGTTTCCAGAGCCGCGATGCCCTCCTGCTCCAGTGCCTCGTTGAGCCCGATTTCTTGCGTGGCCATGGATTTCACCTTGACCACCTCGTCCACGCCCTTAGCGCGAACAAGATCAATGACGATCGCGTTGGCCTCGTTGGCGTCGCGCGCCCAGTGCACCACCCCGCCCCGAGCGATCACAGCGGATTCCAATTGAGCAAGGTAGTCAGGCAGATGCGCCATGGTGTGCACCTTGAGCTGGCGGCCCGCTTCGCGCAACTGCTCCCAGTCAGGCAATTCGGCAACGACCTGAGCGCGTTTGGCGCGGATGGTCGTCGTTGCCTTTCCGAGGTTGCGCCGCAACTGTGTGTCAGCGAGCGTCCGCCGCGCGGCGACGGGGAACCGGTCCTCCCCCCGAAGATTCCCGACACCGCGCGGCGAAGTAGGTGGAAGCATGCGGTCTGAGCTCGTCGAAGACCGCCCCTTCGACAGGCTCAGGGAGCGTTCGGAAGCATCACTCATAACACTGCCTCGGGTCCGGCGTGAACCTCAGCTTGACGCTCACCGCGACCGAGCACCATCGGCTGCTCACGAGTCGCGGCGAGGATCTGCGCCAGGTGAACCGTCTTGGCGCCGGCGCGGAGTCGCGACAATCCGCCGCCGATGTGCATCAGGCAGGAGCTGTCACCCGCAGTACACATCTCGGCGCCGGTGTCCAAGACATTGCGCATCTTGTCGGCCAGCATCGCCGTCGAGGTATCGGCGTTCTTGATCGCAAAGGTGCCACCGAATCCGCAGCATTGATCAGCTGCCGGCAGCTCGACAAGCTCAAGAGCCTCGACGGCTTGCAGCAGCTTGATCGGCTTGTCTCCGACCCGCAGCATTCGCATGGAGTGACACGTCGGGTGATAGGTCACCCGATGCGGGAAGTACGCGCCGACATCGGTGACACCGAGCACGTCAACAAGGTACTCCGAGAGCTCATACGTATTGGCTGCCACCGCCTTAACCTGCTGCACCAGAGTCGGTGAGCCGAACCGTTCCGCGATTACGACATGTTGATGGCGCACCGAGCCGACGCATGACCCGGACGGCGCCACGATCGCGTCATACGGCGAGAACACCTCGGCGAACCGCTCGACAAGCGGCAGCGCCTGCTTTTGGTACCCGGTGTTGACGTGCATCTGCCCGCAGCAGGTCTGCTCGGCCGGGAATTCGACCTCCTCGCCGAGCCGCTCCAGCAGCTGTACGGTTGCCTTCCCGACTTCCGGAAACAGGGCGTCAGCGAGGCAGGTGATGAACAGCGCAGTTCTCATCGGCACCTCATCGACGTGGTCAACGCGGCTGGTAGTCCGCTGGCGGGAACGTCCTGGCAATCAGTGCGCGCAACTCGGGAAGCTCGCCCTCGATGAGCCCGGCTGCGCGGCCCTGAATCAGCACATTACCCACTGCCGTCGCTTCCACCGGACCGGCCAGTACCCGACGACCCGTACGGTTGGCGGTCAGCTGGCACAGCAGCGCATTTTGGCTACCGCCGCCAACGATGTGCACCGTGTTGATCTTGGACCCGCTCAGTCGCTCAGCATCATCGAGCGCCGTGGCGTACGCCTCTGCCAGGCTCTCCAGGATGCTGCGAGTGAACGCCGCTGGTGAATCAGGGACCGGCGCGCCTGCTGCTGCACATAGTGCGGCAATCCGCTTTGGCATATCGCCCGGCGGCAGCAGGCTCGGATGATTCGCGTCGAAGATCGGTACTGGAGTCGTGATGGCGGCTGCCTGGTCCAAAAGCGTGGTCAGCTCCACGGATTGCCCTTCGCGCTTCCAGATACGGATGGACTCACTGAGCAGCCACATCCCCATGACGTTGCGCAGGTAGCGGATCTTTCCATCGACGCCGCCCTCGTTGGTGAAGTTGGCTTCCCGGCTCTCCTCGGTCAGCACCGGCCGATCCAGCTCCACCCCGACCAGTGACCAGGTGCCGGACGACACGTACGCAGCTCTGGGCTCAGTCATCGGAACGCCCACCACCGCCGAGGCGGTGTCATGGGACCCAACCGCGATGACATCCAAGGACGTCGATCCACCGATGTCGGTTGCCAAGTCCTCGCGCAGGGATCCGACCCGGGAACCGGGATCGACAAAGGAAGGGAACAGGGTGCGGGGCAAGCTCACTTTGTCGATCAAGGTCGCGTTCCAGGCTCCACTGGCGATGTCGAGCAGCCCAGTAGTGGAGGCATTGGTGCGCTCCGCGACCTGGTTGCCGGTAAGCCAGAATCCCAGCAGGTCGGGCAGCATCAGCATCCGGGTGGTGTCGTCGATGATCCCAGCTTCATGATCAACCGCTAGCTGATAGATGGAATTGAATGGCTGGAACTGCAAGCCATTCGCGGCATAGAGCGTGGCATGATCAGCGATCTTGTGGACCAGCTCGACGCCTCTGGCGGTGCGCTCGTCCCGGTAGTGGAACGGATTGTTGATCAGGCGATCGCCGCTCACCAAGCCATAGTCGACGGCCCACGAGCAGATGCCAATGCCTGCCAGATCAGGCTGGGCATCAGCTGCCTTGCGCAGGCCGATCAGAATATTCCGGTACAGCTCGAGGATGTTCCAGTGCAGGCCGTCCGGGATGCGTACCGGGTCGTTGGGAAAGCGATGCACCGCCTCGACACTCAATTGATCGCGGCCGAGGTGGCCCAGCATTACCCTGCCACTCGTGGCACCAAGATCAACCGCGGCGACCCAACCGGTGGATGTCATCGCAAGAAGGCGGCAGCAACACCAGCATCGACAGGAATATGCAGCCCAGTCGTGTGGCTCATATCGGCCGAGCAGAGCACGAACACAGCATTCGCGACATTCTCCGGCAGCACCTCACGCTTCAGCAGCGTGCGAGAGGCGTAGTACTTGCCAAGCTCTTCCTCGGGCACCCCGTAGACGGCGGCCCGTTTCGCTCCCCAACCTCCGGCAAAGATGCCCGAGCCACGAACCACGCCGTCGGGATTGATGCCGTTCACCTTCACTCCGTGCTCCCCCAGCTCGGCCGCGAGGAGTCGCACCTGATGCGCCTGGTCGGCCTTGGTCGCGGAGTAGGCGATGTTGTTGGGCCCGGCGAAGAGCGAGTTCTTGCTGGAGATATAGACAATGTCACCGCCCAGCTTCTGCTCCATCAGCGGCTTTGCAGCGGCGCGCGACACCAGGAAGGAACCCTTGGCCATCACGTTGTGCTGCAAATCCCAGTCAGCAACCGTAGTGTCGAGCAATGACTTCGACAGCGACAGACCGGCGTTGTTGATCACGATGTCAATACCGCCGAAAGCCAGCAATGTGGCATCAATGGCGGCCTGCACAGCCTCCTCATTGGTGACGTCAGCGGCAATGCCAACCGCAACGTCGCTGTTGCCAATTTCCTCGGCCGCACTCTGTGCTTTACCTTCATCAAGATCAGCAACGACAACGCATGCACCCTCAGCGGCCAGCCGGACGGCGATCGCCTTGCCAATGCCTGACGCGGCGCCGGTAACCAACGCAATCCGGGTGGCGAGCGGCTTCGGCTTCGGCATGCGCTGCAGCTTGGCCTCCTCCAGCGCCCAGTATTCGATCTTGAACTTTTCCGACTCGTCGATCGGTGCGTACGTCGACAGGCCCTCCGCACCGCGCATCACATTGATCGCATTGAGATAGAACTCGCCGGCCACCCGCGCGGTCTGCTTGTCCTTGCCATAAGAGAACATGCCGACACCGGGCACCAGAATGATCAACGGGTCGGCACCGCGGATCGCCGGTGAGTCTGGGGTGGCATTGCGCTCGTAGTAGGCCTGATAATCGGCGCGGTACGACTCGTGAAGCTCCGACAGACGGGCAATGGAGTCCTCCACCGACGCATCGGCCGGAAGATCAAGAACCAGCGGTTTCACCTTGGTCCGCAGGAAGTGGTCCGGGCAGCTGGTGCCAAGCTCGGCCAGCCGAGGATGCTCACTACCAGAAAGGAAGTCGAGTACCCGCTCGTCGTCGGTGAAGTGCCCAACCATCGGCTTGTCGAATGATGCGATCGACCGCAGCGTTGGCGCCAGTGCGGCCGCCTTCGTCCGTCGCTCATCGTCCGGCAGTGCTGCATACCCATCGAGCACAGCGCCGAACAGCTCGGGTTTGGAGTGCTCAGCGATGTAGGCCTCCGCCGTGCGGATGATCTCCAGGGAATTCGCCTCACACTCATCTGAGGTATCGCCCCACGCCGTAACGCCATGGCCGCCGAGAATGCAGCCGATCGCCTGGGGATTGTCGGCCTTGATCTTGGCGATGTCCAAGCCGAGCTGGAAGCCCGGCCGGCGCCACGGCACCCAGACGACTCGATCGCCAAAGATCTTGGCTGTCAACTCCTCACCGTCGACAGCAGTGGCAACCGCAATTCCCGAGTCCGGGTGCAGATGATCAACATGTGTCGCATCGACAAGGCCATGCATCGCGGTGTCGATCGAGGGTGCGGCGCCGCCCTTTCCATGCAGGCAGTAGTCGAAGGCGGCGACCATTTCGTCCTCACGTTCCACACCGGGGTAGACGCTCACCAGTTGTCGCATTCGATCAAGCCGCAACACGGCGAGCCCGGACTCCTTCAGGGTGCCCAGATCCCCGCCGGAACCCTTAACCCAGACGAGCTCGACCGGCTCACCGGTTACCGGATCGGTCTCCGTGCCCTTGGCCGATGTATTGCCACCCGCATAGTTGGTGTTCTTGGGGTCCGATCCCAGCCGGTTGGACCGGGTGATCAGCTCCGTGACTGCCTGGTTGGTCACGTTCACTCACGCTCCCCAGCCGGCTTGGGTTCCGCCGGCACGTTCAGACTCGATCTTGCTCTGATAACCGGATTCGGCGTAGGCCTTCATCGGATCGGCTGGCAGACCGCGGGACTCACGCCATTCGGCTAGCGCGGGCCGTACGTCGGTATAGAAGGCATCCATGAGGATGCCATTGGCGCCGAGCACGTCATTGACTTCTTGGGCAGCCGCTAGGGCCTCCCGATCAACAAGCAGTGCCCGCGCGGTCATCTCCTGCACATTCAGCACCGAGCGAATCTGGCCCGGAATCTTGGCCTCCACGTTGTGACACTGGTCCAACATGAAGGCCACATCTGAGTCCGGTCCGTAGCCGCCGCCGCGCACCACCTCATACAAGATCCGGAACAATTGGAACGGATCGGCAGAGCCGACAATGAGGTCGTCGTCTGCGTAATAGCGGGAGTTGAAGTCGAAGGAGCCAAGCTTTCCCAGACGCAACAACTGAGCGGCGATGAACTCGATATTGGTGCCTGGCGCGTGATGCCCGGTGTCCAGACAGACCACAGCGCGCTCGCCCAGCGCCACGCACTGCGCGTACGAGGTACCCCAGTCAGGCACATCGGTGTGATAGAAGGCCGGTTCGAAGAACTTGTACTCCAACACCAGCCGCTGATTCGGCCCGATGCGCTCATAGATCTGCGCGAGACTGTCGGCGAGCCGGTCCTGGCGCCCGCGGAGGTCAGCCTGCCCGGCGTAGTTTGTGCCGTCGGCAAGCCAGATCTTCAGGTCTCGCGACCCGGTCTGATTCATGATCTCGATGCACTCGAAATGATGATCAATTGCTTTGCGGCGCACTGATTCATCGTTGTGGGTCAGGCTGCCGAACTTGTAGATGTCGTCCTGAAAAGTGTTGGAGTTGATCGTGCCGAGGGCCACACCAAGATCGGCGGCATAGTCGCGCAGCGCGCCGTAGTCCTCGACCTTGTCCCAGGGGATGTGCAGTGCGACTTTCGGTGCTAGCCCGGTGAGCTCGTTCACCTTCGCAGCATCGGCAAGCTTTTCCTGGATAGTGCGCGGCGTACCCGGCGAACCGAAGACCTTGAATCGGGTGCCGGAGTTTCCAAACGCCCACGAAGGCAGCTCGATAGCCTGATCGGCCAGCTGATCAGAGATATCAGAGAAGGTTGGCATGTACTCACTTCCCAACAAGAGTCGTGGCGGAGATCTAGAAAAGCTGCGTACCCCAGCCGCAGGCTAGTCATGCTTTGTTGAAACGTTATTATGCCCCAGCATCAGGCCCGGCGTCGACTTAGTGCAGTTCGATCGTCCGGACGGCTGCTAGTTGGTCGCGGATGAAGCGGTTGGCGTGAGCGGCTAGGTCGTCGCCATCACTCCAAAGGTTCCGCCAGATGCCCAATGTGTTGCTCAAGGTGGGCGAGACGACGGCAGACGAAAAGGATTCGAAGACGATCGGCCCGCTGTAATTGATCCGGTCGAGTGCCCGGAAAGCACTCCCGAAGTCCACTGAGCCAGTTCCGAGGTAGCCACGATGGCTTTCTCCGATGTGCACATAACCAAGCCGATCTCCGGTATCGAGGATCGGCTGGAAGAGGTCGGATTCTTCAATATTCATGTGGTAGGTGTCGAGATGGACTGAGACGCCTTCCCGATCAACCTCTTTCAAGAATTCCAGGGCCTGCCGCCCTGTGTTGATCAGGTTGCTCTCATAGCGGTTGACGATCTCCAGCGAGAGCCGGATTCCGAGCGAGGACGCTCGATCGGCAAGCCTTTGGATAGCGCCGACACTGTTCGCTCGACCGCTGGCCGACGCGGGCGCCTTGTGTTTGCGCATCGACCCATAGAGCACCCCGCATAAATGCGACCCGCCCATTTCCGCGGTCCTGTCCAGGGCGATGTCCAGCAGCTGCCGACCTGCAGCGACGATCGAGGGATCATCGCTGCTGATGTCCGCGTCAAGAGGCAGACCGAGACTGGAGCTGGCATGCAGTCCCTCGGCCTCTACGACTCGTCGCGCCGTCGCACTGTCGAAGCTGGCAGGTTCCATGAGCGGAAACTCAATGAGGTCGAAGCCCGCCTGCCCTGCCCGCTTAACCGAGCTCTCGATGCCACGAGAGTCGAACTCGCCAGTGAATACCAGCGCGTGACAGCCGACGAGTGAAGACACCGTAAGCTCAGCCTCCCTTTGTTATCCCGCACCGCCGTAGCGCCGCAGGGCGAAGCCGTTGAGCAGAGCCGCGAAGACCAGCAGTAGACCAAGGGCGAGCAGTTGGTTCTGGGGGCCCGCGTTGCCTTCGAATGCCAAGCGAATGCCGGCATTCATCCACACGATCAGCACCGTGGCAAGAACGATGCCTGACACTCGGCCGATGCCTCCGGTGATCGCGACGCCACCGAGTACTGCGATGGTGATAGCCGGCAGCGCCATTCCGTTGCCCGATACACCGGCGTCTGGACGGGCTGAGGCGAACTGGCCGACGGTCACGACTGCCACCAGGCCTGAGATCAAGCCGCTGATCATATACGCGCCGGCCCGGGTAGCTCGTACGCCGATCGCGGACCATCGCGCTGCAACGTCGTTCGTACCGATGGCGTAGACCCGCCGACCGTACGTGGTGCGGGCGAGAAGCAGCCACACCACGATCATGGTGGGCAGGAGGAAGAGGAATATGCCCTTCGGCACGTCAGGGATCCAGGCGCCAATCACTGGCAGCTGCACCGAACGGGCGGTGGAGTCGTAGAGGTCCTGGATCGGACGCGTACTGATCGGACGCTGGTTGTTGATGACCACGGCAAGCGACTTGTAGGCATAGTACGTGGCAAGGGTGGCGATCAGAGCTGGGAACCCGATATAGGCAACCAGGATTCCGTTGATGAGGCCGAGCACTCCGCCAACGATCACAGTGATCAGGATCGACAGCCAGAGCGGCCAACCCCATTGCCCATAGGCAAAGCCGAAGATCATGCCGGCCAGCGACACGATGGCGCCAACGGAGAGATCGATGCCACCGCGTCCAGAGAGGATGACGATCAACTCAGCAAAGCCGAGCATCGCCAAAGGAACGGCGTTGATCAACGCGGCGGACATGTAGTCGAAGTCGTAGGCGGCCGTCAGGTATCCGTTGGCGCCCAACACCATGAAGTAGACGACCACTAAGACGATGAGCACCGCCAAGAGCACGATGCGTTGAGTCAGTAAGGCTCGAATGACGCGAGCCGGTAATGATTCGGCTCGCTCCGGCCCCCGAGCGCCGGACCGCTTATCGGGAGCGGTCGCCTCGGGTTCGGAGAGGGTTGGAACGGTCATCGCTTCCTCCTCGCCCGCTCACGAAGGAGATCGGCGCCGACCGCGATGATGATCGCGACGCCGACGAAGAGGTCGGATAGCTCTGACCGCCAGCCGAGCTGCGTGACACCGGATGCCACCGTCTGGACAAGCAATGCGCCAAGCACGGTACCTAATACCGAGCCGCGCCCACCCGTGATCGACGTTCCGCCAATCACGACAGCGGCAATGACGGCTAGCTCCTTTCCGTTGCCAACGTTCTGTCCGAGGTTGGATCCCTGAGCCACTACGAAGGTCGAGGCGAGACCTACCAGCAATCCCGTCAACAGGTAGGCAGCGAGTATTCGTTGCCGGACCTTCACACCCGCCAGCTGGGCAGCGAGCTGGTCACCACCAATGGCAAAGAAGTGCCGACCGCCTGCTGTGTGTCGGAGGTAATACCAGGCAATCGCGGCCAACACCACCGTAATGAGAAAGGAGTTAGGTACGCCGAACGTGCGACCTGGGGCGCCATTGCCGAGCGGCGCCAGGGTGTCCGGGATGTTGTTGACGGTGGTGGAGTTGAAGATCTTGAGGGCGATCCACAAGAAAATATTGGCAGTGCCGAACGTGATGATGATTGCGTGCACCCGGCCGTACGCGATAAGCACGCCGTTAAGAAGCCCGAGCAGGCCACCTACGATTACCGAGATGATCAATGCGACCGGCAGGCTCTGACCCGCTTGTACCAAGACCAGTTTCGCGGTGATCACCGAGCACACGGCGATCGCCGCGCCCACTGAGACGTCGATCCCGCCGGTAATGATCACTACCGTCATCCCAATGCCGATCAGCGCAATGGGAGCAACAGAAGCGACCAGCGGTTGAATCGAGCTGGGTGTGAAGAAGGCTGGGGTCGTGAATGCAAGAATCGCCCAGAGCACGGCGATGACACCGATCAGCACGAGTTCTTGACCTGTCACCGGTGGCGAGAGAACCCGGTGCCTACCCTTGGTCGTCGGCTCGGGTCCCGACGGTGGTGTCTGGTCGCGCTGCGCAACGTCGATGCTCATGCGGGCCGCTTTGCACTGCCTTGTTGACCATCGACGTCACCAGCAGCTGCGGCAAGCACGTCGACTTGCGTGGCGTTGGGACCGAACTCGACTGTTGTCGTGCCGTTACGGACTACCTGCAGCCGGTCGGAGATACGAATCGCTTCCGGTAGGTCCGAGGTGACCACCAGGACTGCAGTGCCGGCGTCAGCCAGTTCGTTGATGATGCGGTGGATCTCCTCCTTGGCTCCGACGTCCACCCCTTGCGTCGGCTCCGCCAGTACCAGCACTTGGGGCCGCTGGACCAACTGGCGCGCAAGCACGACCTTTTGCGCGTTCCCACCCGACATTGCGCCGATCGGCTGGTTCTCGCTGGGCGTCTTGACCGCAAGCCTGGAGATCATGTCCTGGGCGATCTTGCGTTCCCGGACCCGATCGACCCATACCCGAAGCTTGCTCAGCAGCGTCAGATGCCCGGCCGAGATGTTGAACATGATCGACTGGAAAGTGAACATTCCCTGCTGCTTACGGTCAGCCGGCAACAAGCCGATCCCGAGGCGTTGGGCATGCAGTGGGGACCGCGGACTGACCGGCCGTCCGTCGAGCAGAATCCGGCCGGAGTCGGCGTGATCAATGCCATAGATGGAATCAGCAATCTCGGAAACACCGGAGCCAACGAGTCCGAAGAGGCCGACAATCTCGCCCGGCCGAACGGCCACATTGACATCGTGGTATTCGCCCCGTCGGCCCAGGCCTGTCAATTCCAGGCGGGCCTTCCCCTCCGAATCGAGCTTTCGCTCATGTTTGGTCTCGGTGAGGATGCCCCCAACCATGAGCTCGACAACCTTGCGCACCGTCAGCTCGCCGATTGGGTACGTGCCGATGGTCCGCCCGTCGCGCATGACGAGGACGTCGTGGGCGATTCGAAACAGCTCGTCGAGGCGGTGAGAGATATAGATCACCGACACGCCTGAGTCAGTTAGCCGTCGCACCACACGGAACAGGACCTCGATCTCTGCGTCGGTGAGGATCGCGGACGGCTCGTCCAGGATGAGGATGTTGGCCTCGCCAGCCAGCGCCTTCGCGATCGACACTTGCTGCTGCTCGGCAATCGATAGGTCCCCGACAACCGCAGTCGCATACCGTGGCGGCAATTCCAGGAGCGCGAGGAGTTCCACAACCTTCTGTGTCTGGGCAGCCCAGTCGATCCGGCCGCCCTTGCGGATCTCCCGGCCCATGAAGATGTTCTCTGTAACCGTGAGTTCGCGAAACAGCTGCGGCTCCTGGTAGACCGTCGCTATGCCGAGCGCCATAGCGTCAGAGGTTGACCGGATCGAGACCTGCCTGCCTTCGTAGGTAATGGTGCCGGTATCGGCGATGACGGCGCCGGACAAGATCTTGATCAATGTGGACTTGCCAGCACCGTTTTCTCCCACAACAGCCAGCACCCGGCCCACATCGACTGTCATATCGGCATGACGGATCGCCCGTACCGCCCCGAAGCGCTTCGAGATATCGGTCATCTGCAGTCGAGCTGTGCGGTCCTCCGAGGTAGATGGGGGTTGCGGGGACGCCTCGGTCGACTGCTGGTCCTGGGCTACTTGCGCTGGCCCGCCGGACGTTCCGTCACCAGTCGACGCAGTGGTCATCAGATCCTCCGGGAAGGCATCGGGCGGCTCGTCGGGCCGCGTCCGGTGCTCGCATGAGGGCTAGAAGTTGTACTGTCCGACGTTGTCCTTCGTAAACGTCAGCGGCTTGCCCATCAGCAAAATCTTGGTCGAGGGGTCGTACGTGACACTGTCAAGTCCGCAAGCGTCCACCTTCTGGGTGGGCTGGAACTGCTGACCCTGCGCCAGCTGCTGCCCAGCCCAAGCGGTCAGGCAGCCCAGAGCCTTCGCGTCCCACAACACACCGGCCGACGCGGATCCGTCATTGAGGTACTTCTTCATGTCGTTCGGCGTACCCATGCCGACAGTGAAGACCTTGCCAACCTTTCCGGCATTGTCCACCGCCTGAGCCACACCAGGCCCAGCCGTCGAGCAGACCCCAAGGAAGCCCTTGATGTCAGGGTGAGCGTTCATCAGGTCGGTCGCCATTTGCGTCGCCTTCGCGACGTCCTCACCGGCGTACACGGTGTCGACCAACTGGGCGTCTGGATACTTCTGCGCCGAGTACTTCTTGATCTCGGCAATCCACTGGTTCAGCTGTGCAGCGGTCTCGCCGCAGGACACGACGGCGAACTTCCCCTTGCCGCTCATGGCCTTCATCAAGGCGTCGGTATCGGCCTGGCCGATGCCTTCAGCCGAGGCCATCAGCACCATGAGCTCTCGATCGGAGTTCGGCGCATCGGTGTCTGAGGTGCCAACCTTGATGCCCGCATCGATCCCTTGCTTAATCAATGGCGCCATGGAGTCCGGGTCGTTGGGCGCGATGAACAGCGCACCCACCTTCTGCTGGATGTAGCTGTTGACGACGTCTGCCTGCGCGGCGGCGTCGGCGCTGGTAGGTCCTTGATAAAGCCACTCGACGTTGCCGAGCTTGCTAGCTGCCTCTTTGCCACCGGCGTTCATCGCCTCGAAATAAGGGATGCCCTGCAACTTGGGAACGAAGGCCACCTTGACGGTCCCGGAGGCACCAGAAGCACTCCCGGCCGGCGCCGCCGTCTGGTTCTTCTTGGTGCAAGCTCCCATGGCCAAGGTCATCGCCAGAGCGAGGACGACCACTCCCGTGATCTTGATTCTCGAGTGCACTGCTCCTCCTTGTTCGCCCGAAGACGCTCGAAGCTGTGTGGCGTTCAAATACGCCAGATCATGACCCCCGCTTTTCTCGCATCCTGTCATTTACAGGTTCGACCTAGCAAGAGCCATCTGGCCGGAATTAGCTCCCGGGTTGAATCGCTTCAGCTTTCCCGGATCCAGGTATAGCCTGCCCGCATGGCGCCGTCCCGAGCACCATGCCGCCAGGCCACGGATAATCGCTCACGATCTCGCGATCCTCACAGTCCTGCTCGAACGCTTACTGCGAGGCGGACGGATACGGCCAGTTTGGTACTGACCGACATTGGGAATTCGATGTTCGTTGACATTGCGCGTGGAGCCGAGCCGTCGACTCAGGACGCTGAGTTGAAACCTCTCCTTGCGAACACTGCTTCAACTCGGGAGATTCACGGGCCCGCTGGCCACAGGTGTCGAACAGAATGCTGGACCGACGCTTCATCCTTTGACCCAGCATGATCACAGTCAAACATCTCGCAGCCGGAAGGAACTCATGTCGCTCACATGGTCCGCATTGCCCATCGCCGCAAACGAGGACTTCGACGGAGCACCGTTGTTCCGTACGGAGTTCGTGCTGGAGGAAGGTCATGGGTCAGTGGCCCAAGCAACCTTGCACGCGACAGCACATGGGATCTTCGAGGCCTATCTCAGCGGCCAACCCGTCTCTGAGGATGTCCTCAGCCCGGGCTGGAGCAGTTACGAGTGGCGACTGCGATACCGCAGCTACGACGTGACATCGCTTCTTGAGCCAAGATCAGTGTTTGGTATTGCGCTGGGAAATGGTTGGTTCCGCGGACGGCTGGGCTGGGGTGGCGGCCGCGCCCATTACGGCGAGGAGCTTGCCGCGCTGGCACAGCTCGAGATCGAATTCGCCGATGGACATCATCAGGTGATCATCACCGATGAGAGTTGGACGGCGGGCCCCTCCGCGGTCGTGTCCAATGACCTGTACGACGGAGAAACGATCGATGCCCGCCGCTACTCGGACGCCTGGCTGCAGCCCGGCTTCTCCGACGAGAGTTGGACTGGAGTTCATCCGACCAAGATCGACTTCGCCACTTTGACGCCGTACGTCGGTCCACCGGTACGCCGTCAGGAGGATCTGCAACCGATCAAGGTCTGGACATCGCCGGCTGGCAAGACCCTGATCGATTTCGGGCAGAACCTGGTGGGTTGGTTGCGACTCAAGGTACGTGGTCCAGTCGGCACGATGATCACGATCCGCCACGCCGAGGTGCTGGAACACGATGAACTCGGCACGCGGCCGCTACGAACCGCAGAGGCTACCGACCGCTTCATCCTCAGCGGCGCTGACGACACGTTCGAGCCCACTTTCACCTTCCACGGCTTTCGGTATGTCGAGGTTGATGGGTGGCCAGGCGGCGTTGACGCCCTTCAACACGCTCAGGGCGCATTCACCGCAGTCGTGGTTTCCTCAGAGTTACAGCGGATCGGTGAATTCGAGTGCTCCGACGAACTGCTCAATCAACTTCATCGCAACGTCGTTTGGGGTACGCGCGGCAATTTCCTCGATGTGCCGACCGACTGCCCGCAACGGGACGAGCGGCTCGGCTGGACAGGTGATATAGCGGTCTTCACACCCACTGCGGCCTATCTCTTCGACGTAGAGGGCTTCCTACGGGACTGGCTCGCCGACGTCGCTGCGGAGCAGCGGGCGGCAGACGGGATGGTGGCGTTCGTCGTACCCGACGTCTTGAAGTACGTCGAACGGCCCTCGCACTTTCCGACTGCGGAGAGTACTGCCATCTGGAGCGACGCGGTGGTGTGGGTGCCGTGGGCGCTGTGGCAGGCGTACGGGAACCTTGAGATCTTAAGTGATCAATTCGACTCGATGGTCGCGCACCTTCGCCGTGTGGAGTCACTGCTATCGTCCACCGGCCTTTGGGACACCGGCTTCCAATTCGGTGACTGGCTGGATCCAACGGCACCGCCAGACCAGCCCGCTCGCGCAAAGGCCGACAAAGGCGTGGTGGCGACAGCGTGCCTTTATCGGGATGCGCGGATAGTGACTGACACCGCCGATCTTCTCGGGCGAACCGAGGAAGCAGCGCAGTTCACGGCTCTCGCCGAGCGCACTCGAGCTGCCTTCAATGATCATTACGTCAATGACGACGGCACAATCCATAGCGACGCGCAGACCGCCTACACCCTGGCCATAGCTTTCGGACTTCTTGACGATCAGACGGAGGAACTGGCAGGAAAGCGGCTGGCCGAACTGGTGGCCGAAAGCGGATACCGCATCCAAACCGGCTTTGCCGGCACTCCGTACATCATGGACGCGTTGAGCGCCACAGGCCACGTCGATGAGGCCTATCGTCTGCTGCTGCAGCGCGAGGTGCCGTCATGGCTGTATTCAGTCACGATGGGTGCAACCACCATTTGGGAACGCTGGGACTCGATGCTCCCCGACGGAACGATCAATCCCGGCCAGATGACCAGCTTCAACCACTACGCCCTTGGCGCTGTCGCTGACTCGATGCATCGCATGATTGGCGGCATTGCGCCGCTCGAGCCCGGGTACTCCAAGGTTTTGATCAAGCCGCAACCGGGCGGTGGGATCCGCTGGGCGCGGTCATCTCTGGAGACGAGGCACGGCCGTATCTCGGTCGCGTGGTCTCGAGCCGACACTGGGCGAATGGAGGTCGATGTGGAGATTCCGGCCGGTCTGGCGGCGCAGCTGCAACTGCCTGGTGAGACAACGCAGGAGCTGGCCAGCGGTCGGCATCATGTCACATCGACTCCGGTCTGATCGCGAGGCAGCCGACGGACAGTCGCCACCCAGCCAAGTCACAGACTGAAACAATTCAAGCCAGTCGGGCCGAATGAAACGTGCGGCGCCAGCAGGACCAACACAGTGCCTTGCGCCGGTCCGGGCAACTTACCCCTTCGGCCCACTGCCCCCTCCTGGCATCTCATAGCTTCAAGATCGTGACAATTTCCGTTACGAATCGCTACGAGTGCGTCAGCACGTCTTGACCGGGGTAGGTCCTATACGTTAGCGTTCGCGCTTGAAACGCTTCAGTCAGCGTGATGGTCGGTCAGTTCGCGCCATCCCGCTGGTCATTTCTCAGACCTTGGGAGGTTCTATGAGGAAAAGTAAAACGGGCCAGCGCGGAATAGCGCTCGTGGCCCTGGCGGCGGCGACCACACTATTCGCCGCCGGATGCAGCGCCGGCAGCCTCGGCAGCAGCAGCGGCGGCGGTGGTGGTGGCCAAGGCAGTGCGGGCGCCGTCACGATCACCTGGCTCACTGGAAGTACCGACACCGAGGTTGCGAGCGCTAAGGCCGTGATCGAGGCATTCCAGGCGGCCAACCCCGGCATTACGGTCAAGACGGACACCCGGCCGGGAGGGTCCGAGGGTGACAACATCGTCAAGACTCGGCTGTCCACCGGTGAGATGTCCGAGGTTTTCACCTACAACAACGGCTCATTGCTGCAGGCAATCAAACCGGAACAAAATCTCGCTCCACTGGACGATCAGCCTTGGGCAAGCCAGCTGGATCCACTCTTCGCCGACTCGAGCAAGGGGTCCGACGGCAAGATCTACGGAGGTCCGTTGGGGACCGCGTTCGGCGGCGCGGTGCTCTACAACATCCCCGTTTACAAGAAACTCAACCTCCAGATCCCCAGGACCTGGGACGAGTTCATGAAGAACAACGACGCCATCAAGAAGGCCGGGGGCATCACTCCTGTGGAGCAGACCTACGGCGAGACGTGGACGTCCCAGCTGTTCGTCTTAGGCGATTACCACAATGTCGAAGCGCAGGTGCCGGACTTTGCTCAGAAGTACACAGCAGGGCAAGCCAAGTACGCCAACACTCCGGCCGCGCTTGCTGGCTTCCAGCACATCCAGCAAGTTCATGAGGGTGGCTACTTCAACAAAGACTTTGCCTCAGCCAAACTCAACGACGGGATCAAGGCCGTGGCTACTGGAACCGCGGCTCACTATCCGCAGCTCGGCGGCGTAGCGGCAAACATCGACAATGTTGCCCCTGGCAAGTTGAACGATGTCGGAATCTTCCCGCTCCCTGGACCAGACGCGGCCACCAACGGTATGACGGTCTGGCCGGGAACATCCGCTATGTATATCCCCAAGTCAGTGGAGGGTGACAAACTCGACGCGGCGAAGAAGTTGATCGCATTCGCTGCGACCCAGCCCGGCTGCGACGCTTACGCGAAGGGCTCGCCGCCGCAAGGACCATTCCTCTCCAAGGCGTGCCAGCTTCCTTCAGACGTCTCCCAGGTAGCCAAGGACACCAAGTCCTACTTCGACTCCGGTAAGGCGAGCCCGGCGCTGGAGTTCAAGTCGCCCATCAAGGGCCCGTCCCTGGAGCAGATCTGCATCCAGGTTGGCACTGGTCAGGTGAGTGCTGAGAAGGGCGCAGCCCTTTACGACGAGGACGTCAAGAAGCAGGCGCAGCAACTGGGCCTGCCCGGCTGGGAGTGACACCGCAGCCGCTTCCCGCTGCTGGTCATTCGTGACAACCTCCTGCCGCCCGTCTCGACCGGGACCGGCGGCAGGATCGTAAGAAAGGGCTCCGCTATGGCGAGCACAGTAGGCACAACGGAGACAACGCCCCTAGCGCCGGTAGCACCGGGCGTAAAGAAAGAAGAGCGTGGGCGTCGGGGTCCCTACCCATACTGGTTTTACCTTCCCGCCGCGATCATCTACGCCATCTTTTTCGTCCTTCCGACCCTTGTCTCGTTCTATTTCTCCTTTACACGGTGGGATCTCTTCACCTCACACTGGATTGGCCTGAAGAACTATGTGACCTTCTTCAATGAGCAGGCGCTCGTCATAGGGCTGCGCAACACCTTGATCTACGCCGTTATGACATCTGGTCTCAAGGTTGTCATTGGCCTGCTGCTCGCCGTGCTGCTGACCTCGAAGATCATTGCCCGCGGCTACCTACGCTCAGTCATCTTCTTCCCGGTGCTGGTGAGTGTGATCGGCGTCGGCTTCACCTTCACCGCCTTAATGAACCCCGAGATAGGTCTGATTAACAAAGCGCTCGGGGCGGTCGGGGTAGATGGGCCCGGCTGGCTGACAAACCCCAGCTTGGCGATATTTTCGATTGCCCTTGTCGATGTCTGGAAAGGTGTCGGTCTGGCCACCGTGATTTTCATCGCGGGCATCGTCTCCATTCCGTCCGATTACTACGAAGCGGCCCAGGTTGACGGCGCCAGCAGGTCTAAGGCGTTCTGGAGCATCACCCTGCCGCTCGCGCGACCGGCGGTTGCCACCGTGATCACGCTTTCGCTAATCGGTGGATTGAGATCATTTGACCTGATCTGGGCAATGACAGGCGGCGGTCCGGGCTTTGCCTCCGACACTGTTGCTTCCGTCATTTTCAAGCAATACCAGGCGGGCTTCTATGGCCTGTCGACAGCGGGCAGCGTAGTGCTGTTTCTGCTGGTGACGGTCATCATTGTCCCCCTCACGTGGTGGCTGAACCGACACGAGGTTGATCGATGAAAAACACTCGCGGAATCGTTATTGGACTCATAGCTATTGCTGGCACAGCAATATTTTTCTTGGTGCCCTTCGCATTCATCTTCGTGATTGCATCGATGGACCGAACTCAGGCGAACCTGCTGCAGTTCAACTGGCCCCAGCCCTTCGTGCTCCTGGACAATCTGAAGCAGGTCGTCCAGGCCCGTGACTATCTGATGATCATTGCTTTCATCAATAGCTTTATCCTGACGGCTGTCAGCGTCGCGGCTTTGGTCATTTTCGCGGCGATGGTTGCCTACATCTGGCAGCGGCGCCCTGGCCGGCTTGGCGCGTGGGTCAACATCCTGGTCCTGGCAGGCCTGATTGTGCCGCCTGCTGTCGTTCCCACCATCTGGGTGCTGCAGAAGGTTGGATTGTTCAAAACGATGCCCGGACTGATCTTGATCGAGATCGCATACGGGTTACCGTTCTGCATATTGCTGTTTCGCGCATTCATGTCCACGGTCCCCCGCGAACTCGACGAGGCAGCCGTGGTGGATGGCGCAAGCCCGCTGCAGGTCTTCTTCCGAGTGATCTTCCCGGTGCTGCGCTCAGTGATCATGACAGTGATCATTTTGCAGACGGTATTGATCTACAACGACTTCGAGCGCCCGCTGTATTTCCTGCCGGGTACTGAGAACGCAACAGTTCAGCTAACGCTGTTCAACTTCAAGAGCCAGTTCACCACTGCGTACAACCTGCTCTTCGCGAACGTCCTCCTGGTCACCATTCCGGCACTGATCATGTTCATCTTCTTCAATCGGAAGATCGTCGAAGGGATGGCCGCGGGCTCAGTCAAGGGCTAACGGCTTGGTCGCCGGCGGTAACCCTGCCGCCGGCAGGGCCGTGGTACTGGCTGCTGGCGCCGTCACAGCAGGCTGGCGAAGGGCCGTGAAAGCGAAGACGGCCGCGACTAGCATGAGCCCGCCGCCGATAAGCAGCGCCACGTGCAGGCCGTCGACGAAGGCGTTGTCCACGAGCGGTTTGGCTGCAGAACCGAGCGTTTGCGCTACGACGCTGCCCTGTCCCCCGCTCACGTCCTGGACGATGTCTGGGACACCTGCTTGGGCCGCCGTCGGAAGTTGGGCGGATTGGGCTGCCCAGGAGTTGCGGGTGACCGCAAGTCCGACGGCTCCGAGGGTGGCCAGTCCCACCGCCGTACCCACCTGGCGAGCCGAATTCAGTACGCCGGAGGCCAGTCCGCTGTGTTCCAGCGGCAGCGCCGACACCGCGACGGATGAGATCGTCGGCACCGCCATCCCGTAGCCCGCTCCGATCAATATGTAGCCAGGCGACGCGGCCAGCAAACCAGCGCCGGGTGTGAGGAATGCCAAGGCAAGGACGCCGAGCCCGCCGAGCAGCACGCCGAGCCAGCAGGTAGCCGTACCGATCCATCGGGCGAGGCGGCCGGCAAGCGTTGATGCGATGAGGAACGGCGTGTTCATGATCAACCAGGACAAGCCGACGTCGAGCGCCGACCATCCCTCGACGTTCTGGAAGAACAGAGTGACGAAAAAGAAGGTCGATGCGAGCGCGAGATACATGATCGCGTAGACCCCGCAGGACACCGTGAACCGGGAATCTCGAAACAGCCCGAGCGGCACCATCGGCTCGCTGACCCTGGATTCGACCACCAGGAATGAAGCCAGTAGCACGCCCGCAGCCGTAAGCAACGCGATCATGGTTGGTGATGTCCAGCCGAAGTGCTCGGACTCGACGATCGCAAAGGTCAGGACGCAAAGGCCGGCTGCTACGAGCACGGCGCCTGCTACATCCAGCCTGCGGGCATTCGGGTTGCGCGACTCGCGGACACCGGTGATCACCAGGACCAACCCGATGATCCCGATAGGTACATTCACCCAGAACACGGCCGACCAGGAGAAAAGCTCCACCAGAATGCCGCCAACGACCGGCCCCGCACCGAAGCCCAGCCCGGCCGCAGCAGCCCAGATTCCAATGGCCGCAGTGCGACGCTCCGGCGGATAGGCGTCAGCCAGAATCGACAGGCTGAGGGGCGCGACAAGAGCCGCACCGACGCCCTGAGCGGCGCGAGCGGCAATGAGCACCGACTCGCTCGGGGAGAGCGCGCAGGCGGCAGACATCGCGGTGAAGATCGCCAGCCCGATGATAAAAACGCGCTTACGGCCATACCGGTCTCCCAAGGTCCCGCCGACCATGATGAGCGAGGCGAGCGCGAGGACGTAGGCATTGACAACCCAGATCAAGTTGCCCGGATCCACATCGAGCTCGCGTTGTATCGACGGCAGAGCAACATTCACGATCGTGTTGTCGAGCAGGATCATGCCCTGGGCGACGCACATCGCGATGAGCGTCACTAGCCGACGTCGGGCACTGAGCGGTTGCCCAACCACGTTTTAAGCGTGACGGGGAGCGGGATCGGCGTCAACAGCCCAAGTCGCCGACATCAATCGCGATTCGGCCGAAAATGAGGCTCAGGCGCCAACCACTTGGGAGAGATTGCGGCTCTTGCCACTGGATCGGCGGACCACCAACTCTGGAGTGAAGCGAATCTGCTGGTGATCATGAGGTTCGTCGCGGTCGATGGCCGCGATTTCATCAAACAGCAGCTCAGCTGCTCGATACCCAATAGCTAGTCTGGGCTGACGAACTGAGGAAAGCGGTACGGCGGCTGCCGCCGCAAATGCAATGTCGTCGTAGCCGACAATCGCTATATCATCAGGCACGCGCAAGCCAGCGGTTACAAAACCTTGTAATAAGCCAATGGCCAAGAGGTCATTTGCTGCAAATACAGCGGTCGGTCGCTCATTGCTCGGCATGAGGACTATCTCTTCCGCGGTGCGAACTCCGGATTCCACATCGAGATGGGGCGTAGATATTGTCAGCAGCCGCGTAGATCCCTCGTGCCGTGAGTTCGCCAGTTCGGCACCCAACCGTCGATCGCGAACTTGCTGAAGATTTCCAGGACCGCCGATAACAGCGATATTCGTGTGCCCTTGGTCAAGCAGGTGCTGGACGGCCAGGCGGCCGCCTTCGACATCATCGGTCGATACCGAACAGAAGTCCGATTGGTTTCCGGCCCGATCCAGAAGTACGACCGGGATGCCGCGAAGCTTCAGCTGCCTGACCCGCTCATCGATCCCCCAGATCGGTGCAATCAAGACTCCCCGCACTCTTTGTTGCATCAGCACAAGCAATTGGGCACTTTCCCGCTCGGCTTCTTGCGAGCTATTTCCAACCTGTACGGAGTAGCCGCGCTCATGTACGCAATTCTCGGCACCAATTACCAGATCGGTGTAAAACGGATTGGCGATATCCATGACAATCATGCCAATGGAACGGCTGCGACCCGCTCGCAGCTGGCGCGCTGGCTCATTGGGAATCCAACCAAGCTTTGCAATGGCAAGTTCGACCCGGTGGCGCGTCGGCTCAGCGACAATCTCCGGCGAATTGAGAACATTCGAAACGGTGCCGAGTGAAACACCAGCCAGCGCGGCGACATCTTTCATGCTAACTGTAGTCTTACGAGCCGCCATTGCCCGCTACTCCTGGTTCGGAATTGATCTGGACTTCATTTCCTGGCATCTACAGGATGGGTCCAAATTTGTAATTCTGCGACGAATTATAGCCCAAGAGGACGGCACTATTAGCTGAACATTACGTGAGTTCGACAACGGGTTGCGTTGTTGGTCGGCGCGACGGAAGACCGCATGCCGGTGCCCCGCTCAGCACCGCCGCGGCGCCAAAGTGCCCTCAATCTTGACGGTGCCTGGCTGGTCAACCGTGACCGTGGTCCAGCCGCCCGCTGCGGGTTGGACGCATCCGGCGGACGACGATACGAATCGGGACCAGCGCACACGTACCACATAGTCCCCTCGCTGCGGCAGAAACAAGGTGAGAGAAACCGGGTCCCGCGCGACAACTTGGCCCGGCGGCGAAATAACCGGCCGGGCGCTCGCCACCGCATAGAGGGTCCAGGTTTGGTTCGACCAGACAGCGCGCAGATAGGGCAATCCATCACGCACCAAGTTCGCCTCGTCGAGGGCCGCCCAGTCATACGGGCCATTAGATAGGGCGACATATGAGATGGCGTTGTCGTCCAGCCATTCTTGGTAGGTAGCGGCGTTAAGCGTTCCGTCGTAGAAGATCGGATTACGCCCGATGTCAGCCTGCCGCGACCACCCTCGTGCGATCGCAACCCTGGGCGCTACAAATGCCGCTTCACCGCGCCGCTGGGTTGGAACGACCTCGATCGGCCCGGTAGTCCCGGGAGCAGCCAGCTGGTCCATTAGCTGGGCGTAGTAGTTCAGATTCAGCGCGGGATCGCCCCGTTCTTGCACCTCTGTAATCGACACCGGCGGCACCAACAAGACGGCGGTTGCCGTGGCCGCGATAACGGCGACGAGAGGGACGGTAGCGATCGCGACGATGATCGGTGCGGCGAACAACTCGGGCAGACGTGTCGCGTTCGTCCCGACAGGCGTCGGTAGCAGGTACGCCGCAGCAACCAGCGCGGCCGTTAACAGGGCGCCCCACCGGAGGACTGCACGGCGCCAACACAGTCCGGCAACCAGTAGGCAGATGAGAAGACCCATCAGGGCGTGCTCCTCTGCGAACGATTGGCGTCCGCCGTTACCAAACGCCAGCCCGACGGCGACCGTCGGCACTAGACCACTTACCGCTATTGTCATGCCCTCTCGTCGCTGGCCGGCGAGGAAGAGTGCGCCGCCTGCCACGCCGAGAAACAGGCCGGCCACTGGACTGGCGAGCGCGGCAACCACCGACAGCGCAGCAGCGGCCTTCACACGACCCGAAACCAGAGCCAGCAGCGCACCGAGTCCCACAGCGAGACCTAACGCGAACGTCGTCCGAGTCACCACAAGATTGCCGGTAAGGCAGACTGCCGCAGTCACCGCCCCCACCACCGGTCGCGGGACCTGAGTGCGCTTCAGCAGTGCCGCGAAGAGTATGACGCTGGCGATATATCCGAGCGCCGTGGCGAGGGGTACACCGAGCAGCGCTATCACGGCAGGCGACCAGACGCTGTACCCGAGCGGATTGAATCCGCCGTACCAGCGGACATCCAGTAGCTCTGGCCAATGCTGACGGGCCAGCTCGGCATGGGCTAATTGAGCCGAATAATCGCGGCCCATTGGAGGAGCCAGTAGGTAGGCGACCGCAATCACGACGGCGATAGCGCCCGAGACAACGACACCGGGAGATTGTCGGTACAGCTCAAGGTTCCGCGTCCGGATCGAGTCGCGGAGTGTGGTGATCTTGCTTTCCGCATCGACGCCGCCGGAATGTGCATTGACCGTGTCGATGTCTTTCACGGTTGGAGAATCGATGCTCAAAGCATCAGGCTCTGGCAACGGTCCCCTTCCGCGCACGAACCATCAGTAGAACCCTCTCTGGACAGCATGTCCAGTTGACCACGCCGTTTCGGGCTCGCCAGATTTCCGGTCGCGCCTTAACCAAGCTGAGTGTGGGCGCATCGCCCTCAGCCGGGCGCTAGCAGCATGGACAGCGGATAGGCGCGAGCAGCTATCGTGGCGGCCGCCGGAAGGGTCAACACCCAGGCCATGCCGATCTCGCGTGCTACGCCCCAACGGACTGCGGAAAGCCGCCGCGTACTGCCAACGCCCATTACAGACGCCGTCATTACCTGTGTGGTGGAGATAGGCGCCGCGATCACGAATGCTGTGAGATACAACACCGCTGACGCAGTCATCTCGGCGACGAAACCGTGCACAGGACGCAACGGGAAGATCCGCCGACCCAACGTCCGCATTATCCGCCAGCCGCCCGAATAGGTGCCAGCTGCCAGTGCCGTAGCGCACAACAGGACGACCCAAATCGGTACCACATAATTCTGCTGGTAGCCCGCCGTGACAAGCGCGAGCACGATGATCCCCATGCTTTTCTGGGCATCTTGCAGGCCATGGCCTAGCGCGAGGCTGGTCGCGGAAAAGATCTGTCCGATACGGAAGCCCCGATCGACTCGGTGAGGATTCGCATTGCGCAATATCCACAACGTGATGATCATCAGCAGGTAGCCCCAAGCAGCCCGACGGTCGGCGACAAGACCATCGGAATGATCACCTTTTCAACCACCCCAGTGCTCCAATGAACAGTGCTCCAGATGCAAGTCCGGCGCCGACCAGGCCGCCGATCAAGGCCTGCGAAGACGACGAGGGCAGCCCGAAGTACCAGGTGATGAAGTTCCAAGCGATCGCTCCGGCCAGTGCTGCGAGCACCACCGCCATACCCTCAGGCCCAGAAGGCGGATCAATGATCGACTTGGCCACTGTGACAGCCACTCCCGTGGACAGTAGCGCGCCGCCAAGGTTCGCAATCGCTGCAATGATCAGAGCAGTGCGTGGTGTGAGGGCGCGCGTGGAGATCGCACTGGCAATGGCATTGGCTGCGTCGTGGAAGCCGTTCGTGTAATCGAAGAGCAACGCCAGAAGGATGATCGCAATGAGCAGGACGGTCAACACGTCAGGATTCTTTGGCAGCGATCGACTGTACGACGTTCGCGACCCGCTCGAAGGCATCGGCGGCCCTCTCGAGTTGATCAACAACTTCCTTGATCTTGATCATCGTGACAACGTCTGAGCCGCTGTCGAACACTTGCGCGAGCAAGGCACGATAGAGCGCATCGGCGAGGTTTTCGATCTCGTTGATCCTGATCCAGTAGTCCTCGAGTTTTTGCAGCGTACGAAGTCGCGCCATGCCCTCTGTCGTCACACGAGCAGCCTCTTCCAGGAGCTCGGCATGTTCATGGACGGCCTGCGGCAAGGCACCGATCTTGTACAGCACAGTCAGATCACCGGCGGCTTCAATTTCGTCTACGACATCATCCAGCCCTGCGGCGAGCACCGCGATGTCTTCCCGATCGAACGGTGTAATGAAGCTCGTGTTCAATGCCCGCATGATGTCGTGGGTCACCTGATCCCCTACATGCTCCAAATCCCGCAGCTGTCGGGCCAAGGTCGGCCGCCGGTAGGGGGGTGCATTCATCAGTTCTTTGAGCACCAGCGCTGCATCAAGGGTGTTGCTCGCCGCCACTGTGAACATGTCGTAGAACTGGGTGTTGCGAGGAGTGAGGCGCATGGCTTAGTACCTCTCGGACATGGAACAACGGCAGCCGCCCCCTTGGCAACGACCGCGGCGTATCAGACGGAGCCGGTGATCACCTAGGCGCTTAGGTGGTATCCACGGCTGGCCGGCCCAAACAGGCGAGCTAACTAGCTTGCTGATTTGTTGTTCCGGGCAACCGTCGATGGTGCGGTGCTGGACAGCGAGCCCGATGGCTCTACGCGCTTTAGTGCTGGCATGTGACGAGAGATCATCTCCCTTACGCCATCGAATAGCTGACATACGCCAGCTTCGCTTCTGACGACGTCGAACTTCAAGATCAGCTTGGACTCGTCATAGGCGATCAACAGCTGCCGGTCGTACAAGGCTAGATCTCGTGGCACATCGCGGCCGGGAAATGTCGTCCGGAACTCGCTCACCGTCATCCAATAGGTCTCGACGTCTCCAGTGTGTTGCCAGTAATACTCCATGACGGCTGTATCAGACAGGTCCTGAGTCATGGCGCCGAGATCTTCGTCGTCGATCAGCACGAGGCGAGTTTTTGCAATCATGATCTTCTCGCGAAGTGCGTCCAGGTAGTGGCCAGCCTGACTATCGCGATACCAGCGGAATGGATTTCGCTGGATGCCCTCGTACGTTTCGGCATGATTGATCGCCATACTGAGCACTCGGAAGTATGCCGCGACCCCGACGTCTGGAATGCTTCGGAAGTTGTCGTTGATGGATGCCTTGATCAACTCACTGAGCGCTTCATTGTGCCTTGGTGCGTCGATGAGCATAGTGAGTGCGCGATCTTGGTATGTGATCTTGCGCGTTAACCGCTCGACGCTCTGCTGGATATCGGCCAGCGACTGCAGCGATTGATCGGTAACTTCGGTCTGTGCTTTGAAGAGTTCGAAGAGCCAGCCGCCGGCGAAGCCAACGAGAAGAAATGCCACTGAGGACGGAACCTGAGCAACGGAGAAGGCTTTCGTCGGACTCGTGGCAAGTGTGACGACTAGGTCGAAGAGAAGTCCGATCACGGCTCCCAGCGCAGCCGCCTTCAGCAGCCCCATGTAACTCAAATGGTCTGGCCGCATCCGAAACCACCTAATCGCATCCCGACATGATCTTCATAGGCTCATTTCGCACCAATGGCAACAGCGCGCCGTACATCATTCCACGAACGCGTTACCTGCTTCGGCCGTAGTGCTGTGCTCACATGGCCATGCGGAGTGCGGGTGTTGTCCGGATCGCCGATGTGTTGTCCGTTGCAGGTGGCGCGCTGTAATCACCGGGGCGTCGTCAGCGAGCAACCATATATTGAATGCGTGTTCGAAAACGATTTGGTGGAGATGGATGCGGCCGCCACCTTGGCCGCCGCCGAAGCCAACGAACACACCCTGATCACCGCCGAAGTTCGCCGCCTGCAGATCGCCGCGCATTGGGCAGACCTACATCCCGGCGAGGCCATCCCGCAGCGCCGGCTGCCCGGCACGCAACATCCGGTCCGGCTGGGCGGGGACGGCACCCCGACCGTCGGTGACTTCGCAGCCGCCGAGTTGGGCTGTGTGCTGCGCATCTCCGACGGTGCTGCCGCCAAACTGATCGCCGACGCCCTCGACCTGCGGCACCGACTCCCCCACATCTGGACCGCCGCGCAGGCCGGGCAGGTGCCGAACCATCAGGCCCGCCGCATCGCCACCGCCACCCGACATTTGACCGCCGAACACGCCGGGCAGGTCGACCGGCGCATCACACCGGCCCTCGGCGCGCTCTCCTGGACCCGGCTACACACCCTGCTCGACGCCGCAATCATGGAAGCCGACCCCGACGGTGCGGCACAAGCCGCCGCTGCTGCCGAACAAGAACGCTTCGTTAGGCTAGGCCGCAGCACCGAACACGGACTGAAGATGATCATCGCCCGCGCCAGCGCCGGTGATGCCATCTGCTTCAAAGCCGTCATCGACCGCATCGCCGACATCCTCAGCCACCAAGGCGACACCGAATCAGCAGACGTCCGTCGCTCCAAAGCCCTCGGCATCCTCGCCCAACCCGCCGACGCCCTACAACTGCTCTGCCAACACCAACACGACCACTGGGACGGACCCACAGAACCCGACAGTCCTGACCTAGAGCCCCGCGAAGAAGAGTTCGCAGGCGATGAGCCCGCCGATCCAGAACCCGGCGTCGGGCCAACGGCAGCTGGTGAGAACACCCATCAGTCGCTCAAGCTCACACCGCCTGCATTTGACCCGGAGAAGGCTCGGCCACGGGCTGTCGTCTATGTCCACCTCAGCCAAGAAGCACTTACCGCCGGCACCGGCGTGGCCCGAGTCGAAGAAGTCGGCCCCATCCTGATCAGCCGACTCCAAGACGTGCTCGGCGACCACTACACCATCAACCTGAAACCGGTGATCGATCTACCCGCAGGCCACACCCCAGTCGACGCCTACGAGATCCCG
>Ga0207428_10000407_pt1 | contig 53529 bp, 52 predicted proteins | sample RhiMethybrSRZTD1_FD_187600 | JGI IMG/M metagenome (GOLD analysis project Ga0207428, IMG submission 187600) | Populus rhizosphere microbial communities from Tennessee, USA - Rhizosphere MetaG P. TD hybrid SRZTD1 (SPAdes) (version 3) | ecosystem: Host-associated > Plants > Roots > Rhizosphere >...
TGCCGTCTTGATGGTGGTCGCGACGGTGCTGCACCCGAGTCGTGAGACCGCCACGACGATTGTTGCCAGCGAGCCGAGACTCGTCGCGGCGCATGTGGCGTACACGAGCCTGTCAAGTCTTTTGTGTAAGGCAGTTGGCTTTTGTCATAGGTAGGGGTTGATTCTGTCGGGGTAGGCGAGGGCGAGTTGGGCGAGGGCTTGTTTCCAGCTGGTGGTGGTTTGGCCTTCGACCAGGTGTCCTTCGGCTTTGCGTTTGGCGCCGCGGCCAAGGCCGGCTTCCTTGGCGCGGTCACGGGCTCGCTTGTCCTCGATACTGCAAATGGCTAGCCACAGCAGTTTGATCACCGCGTCGTCGTTGGGGAAGTGGCCACGGTTTTTGATGATCTTGCGGAGCTGGTAGTTCAACGATTCGATCGAATTTGTGGTGTAGATGACCCGGCGCAGCATCGGCGGGAACCCCAGAAACGGTATAAACCGCTCCCACGCATTCTCGAAGGTGGCGAGGGTGTGCGGGTTCTTACGGCCCAGCTCGGAGGCTTTAAACGCCTCCAGCTCGATCCGCGCGGCATCAGCGTCGGCGGCCTGGTAGATCGGTTTCAACGCCGCCGCGACCGCTTTGCGGTCGCCCCAGTTGACGAATCGCATCGCGGCCCGGATCAGATGCACCACACAGGTTTGGACCGTCGAATTCGGCCAGGTCGCCTCGATCGCCTCGGGGAATCCGGTGAGCCCGTCGCAGCACACGATCAGCACATCCTTGATGCCGCGGTTGGCTAGTTCGGCGCACACTCCGGCCCAAAACTTCGCGCCCTCGGCGGTTTGCACCCAAATGCCGAGCACGTGTTTGATGCCGTCCACGTCCACTCCCACGGCGATGTGAGCGGCCTTGTTGCGCACGTGTGCGCCGTCTTTGACCTTGACCACCAAAGCGTCCAGATAGATCACCGGATACAACGCCTCCAACGGCCGCCGCTGCCAAGCCAGCACCTCCTCAGCGACCTGATCGGTGATCTTGGAGATGGTTTCATGGGACAGCTCGGTGCCGATCGTGGAGACCAGATGGTGCTGGATGTCGCGCAGTGTCATGCCGCCGGCATACAAGCTGATGATCATGTCATCCAGGCCGCCGAGCCGCCGCGACCCCTTCGGCACCAATCGCGGGATGAAGCTGCCGTGACGGTCCCGCGGCACCGCCAGCTCCACATCGCCGACCTCGCTAGAGACGGTCTTAGAGCTCGTGCCGTTACGTGAGTTCGGAAACAGCGGCGCATCCGGATCGCCGCGCTCATAGCCCACATGCTCGGTCAGCTCGACTTCCAAGCCACGCTCCAAAGCCGCCTTCAGCATGCCCTTCAACAGCCCATCATCACCGCCCAACGGCACCGCGCCGGCGTCGATCTGCTCAAAGATCTGATCCAACGCACCCGAGGCCTTCAAACGATCAGCAAGCTCCCGCTGCCGTGCGCGCCGTTCGGCACGCTCCGCGCTGTCGGTCATGGTCACAGCAGTGTCTCCTCTCACATAGGTAGCCACTGCTTACACAAAAGATCTGACACCTCCGGCAGCCACGAACGGCGAGAAACTCACACCGTCATCGATCGAACGGGAGACGTAGAGCGTCACAGGTCCGCGTTTCGTCCAGCAGGAGCCGCATGCAACGTAACCCAGCCTCTAGTGCGGAGGTGGGCGATCCTCGGCCTGCTCCCAGCACGAACGTGGACACCGCAAGCTTGCCGGCACATGGCTTTGATGCAGAAGTTCTCTTACGGATTTCCACCGGATCGCGGCTAGCCGGTCAAACACCGCTCACACCGCCACCATCGGCCCTAGTCCCAGCCCAGCACTTGCCGGGACAAGCGGACATCAATCACCGACAGGACGCAGATCGGCGGATCTGATCCACCGCTGCGTGCCGTCATTGCCGCGTACCCGTCCGAACCACTCCAGCCGCGGCCGGGCGCTCTTTCACCCACCAGTCGAGCGTGCCTGCGGCCGACCATGCAGTCATCTCGACCTGGACGGGAACACTAGGAAGTCGGATTGAATGCCGTGGAATGTGGCCTGATCGTTATTCCGACAGCAGGCCAGCTGATCCGACTGTCGGTGGATTAGCGAAGCTGTTACTCTCCCCCGGGTCGGAGCGGCTGAGCCGAACACTCTCAAGATCATCGGCGGTTTTGTCGCGACGGAATCGTTATTCTTTGCCTCGTCCGAGACGGTACCGAACTGGCCGGCATCCTGGGCGCCCTTGCTGCCATGCCTGTGGCGGGCGCCATCCAGGTCACCATCGCCGAGCTCCTGCGGCAGCGGAACTATCGCAGGCGAGCTGCGGCCTTGCCTAAGCGATGACCTGCCTTAGCGAACCCGGCCACCGACAGTCGCGCAACCGCAGCAACCGCCACCAGACGAGGGAGACGATCAGCACCGAACGCCGGCGAATCGCAACGAGCCGCTGGGCAATCGGTTGTCGGAGCTTGCGGCCCCTGCCGGCGCTCACGCTGGAATGGTGGCACCGGCATGCTTAAACGACCATTGCAGCTCGTGCGCTCCAAAGATCAGTCGTCGCGCAAGGTTCCGAACAACCGTCGCACAGCGATCTTCAAGATCGTTGACGCTCCCCACATGACTCCCTACATGGTCTCTATCGGGCTCTAATTCTTACTCAAGCGAGTGCGCGAGATAACTCCGGAAATGTCCTTTCACTAGGGAATATGGTCACGCGGTCTCATTGTTGATCATGGTCTGTTTCTAATCTGTCGGTCGTAGGTTCGATTCCTACCGGGGGCGCAATATAGGTCGAACTAGCTGCTCTAGTCCGAGGAAAGTGCGAGGCTCGCCGAGCTGACGGTTTCTTTGCTGATCAGCAGTGGCGTGGCGCCAGACTGCCTTCGATCTTGACTGGGCCGGGGCGGTCAACCACGACTGTCGACCACCCGCCCGCTGCTGGTCGCACACACCCACTGGAGGCGGACAAGTAGCGGGACCAGCGGACGCGCACGACGTACTCGCCAGGTCCGGGCAAGAACGCCGTTAAAGAGACGGCATCACGAGCGATGACTCGTCCGGGCGCCGAGACGACTGGCCCCGGGTTCGTCACCGCGTAGAGGGTCCACGTTCGGTTCCACCACACCGGCTCCAAGTAGGGCAACCCGCGGCGTACCAAGCTTGCTTCATCAGTCGCTGCCCATTCGTGCGGCCCGCTGGAGAGGGCCACGTACGAGACGGCGTTGTCGTCCAACCATTTTCGGTAGGTGTCCGGGCTCAGAGATTCGTCGTAGAAGATGCGGTTGTATCCGGTATCGACCTGTCGCGACCACCCTCGCGCAATGGGAACAACTGGAGCGACGAAGGCCGCTTCGCCGCGCCTTAGTGTCGGAACGACCTCAATGGGCCCGCTGACCCCACGATCGACAAGCTGGTTAAGCAAAGGGGTATAGAACTCCACGCTGAGTGCCGGATCGCCTCGCTCCTCGATTTCTGTGATAGAGACCGGAGGTAGCACCAAGGCCACGCCTGCGGTGGTGGCAATAACGGCACCCACAGGTATGGCAGCAACAGCGACGATAATCGGCGCAGCGAACAACTCCGGCAGACGTGTCGCGGTGGTCCCCACAGGGATCGGTAACAGATAAGCGGCAGCCACCAGCCCAGCCGATAACATCGCGCCCCACCGCACAACCGGACGGCGCCAACACAGACCTGCGACGACCAGGCAGACAAGAAAACCCGCCAAAGCCTGCTTCCCAGCGAATGTTTGACGCCCGACATTGCCGAACGCCATTGCGACGGCCAGAGTCGGCACTAGACCACTTAAAGCCAGTGCCACGCCGCCTCGACGCCGACCAGTCAGGAAGAGGGCGCCGCCAGCCACGGCCAGAAACAAGCCAGCTACCGGGCTGCTCAGCGCAGCAAAGACGGACAGCATAGAAGCGACCCACAGACGTCTTGACACGAGAGTTAAGAGCGCTGCAAGCCCCAACGCGAGACCGAGCGCAAACGTCGTGCGAGTCGTCACAAGATTCCCGGTTAGGCAGACCGCCCCAACGATCGCCCCGGCAACTGGTCGCGCCACCGCAGTGCGCTGCAACAACGCCGCAAAAAGCATGGCGCTAGCAGCATAGGCAAGTGCGGTCGTGAGGCGTACGCCCAAAAGCGCCATCACCGGAGGAGACAAAACGCTGTAACCGAGCGGGTCAAAACCCCCATACCAGCGAAGGTTCAGTACGGTAGGCCAATGCAACTCGGCCAGCTGGGCGTGAGCTAGCTGTGCTGACAGATCACGGCCCATCGGCGCAGCAATCAGGTAGGCAACAGCGAGTGGGACCGCAATGCATGCAGCGACAGTGACCGCCGGGCATCGTCGGAACAGTGGAACTAGCGAAGACCGGATCCTGCGAGGTAGCCCCGCAGTCCTCTTCTCTGTGCCAACTGCTCCGGCGTCTACAGCCGCCGGAGAGTGAATGATCACCATAGAAGGCTCATGACGATCGTCCCCCGGTTCAGATCGTTTGTGGCCTTAGCCGTCATGCGAGCGCCGGAACGACAGCGTCCCTCCCCAAGCGCACGAAGTCCCAGTAGACGCTCTCCATGGCAACTTGTCTAGCCGGGACTGTTGATCCTGCAGCTTGAGACGGATTCAGGTTGACAAGGCGTGACTCTTGTTACAGGACGCAACTGTTGTTACGGCAGCCTTAGTAGGTGGACGCTGAGAGATGTTGCCGATTGTGCTACAGCGCTTCGAGGGTCGGCTTTACCTATCTGCTCGACTTCCCGCCGTCGCAGCTCCTCCGTGCTGCCGACCACTCACTGATCGCTCCGATTCCCCGGCAGGCTCATACAGCGTTTGTTCGAGGTAGGTCAGGACCAGCATGAGCACCGTAATTCCGAAGAACAATCCGAGGGTGGCGATCAGAAACTCGTCGATGCCGTTCATACTTCGCAACTCTCCTAACTCGTTGGCTGACGGCTAGCGATATAAGCCGCACAGCCCTTCCTGGCCGTTGCCGGGGCGCCGCGCACTTGCCGTGTACCGGAGGACGTCCACCCTGACAGGAGCTACATACCCGCGCAGCCGCCGAGCATTCAGGAGCCGAGCTAGTTAGCAGCTAGCTCAGCAGTCACCGTCGTGTACTGGCGATATTTGCCGTCCGGGATGCAATTGAGAGCCTGAACCTGACCCGGTTCGAGGTCAGCCGAGTTGCACTGGACGGTGCCCAGGATTTCACCGGCTTCGTTGAGGAACTTGAAGTGAATCAACGCCGTGGATTTAGCGTCGCTAACGTTCTTCACATTGCCGGTGACGCTAAAAAGCGTCTCCCCGAGACTGCTGTCCTTGGCAACCTTCCACCCCGGGAGGGTCTTGTGGTTGCCTAGCGTGAAGCCCTTGCCCGGCCTGACCTCCCCGGAAGTCGTCCGGCCGTTGGCCGGCTGTGACGCCGTAGCGTCCGGTGAGGCCTCGGTGACGCTCTCCTTGAGAGCCTTGTCTGCGCTGCTGAGGATGGCCACCCAACCGACGATGCCGAGCATCATGAAAGCCAAGAAAATCACCAGGATGATCAGCCAGGGACGCTTTCTGGGCGGCTGGGAAGTTCCCTGAAGATCCAGTAAAGAAGGCTCCGGGTCGGACGGTCCAGACATGCCTGAGGGTGTCGTCACGGGTCACTCTCATTCTGTTTGGGTTTGTCTGGGGCCTACTTGGTTTTGTTGTGCCTGCTCCGGAAGGAACGGCAAGCCTGCAGCGAAAGCTAACCATGCCGATACAGCGAATGAGGGGGCAATCGGAAACTGGTTCAGGCGAAACTGGTTGACGCCAGCAGCCGGTCGAAGGGCGGGCTTCGACAACCTCAGCAAGCGTGAGCGACGGTGACAGCGCGACGGCGGCGTTCGTATTCAACGACCAGTCAGCCGTCGGTTTCCTCGCCACCCTACGGGCGTCGGGCATAGACGTTCCGCGACAAATGGCTGTCATCGGCTATGACGACAGCCGGCTGGCGCGGGCAAGCTGGGCCCGGCTTACTACTGTCGGTCAGGGCTCAGCGGCGATCGCCCGAGCGGCGGTGGAGCGAGCAATCGCACGAATCGCCGGCGAGCCAGCCGGCAAACCGGTGTTGATCAAGCCAACCCTGATCAAGCGGGCCACGACCGCCGCCTGAAAGGCCGATCAGAAAGGATGTTGGTCATGAATGATTCGTCAAGGCTACAGGGCCGCTCGGCATTGATCACTGGCGGGGCGAGTGGAATCGGCGCCGCAATCGCGCGCCGGCTTGCAGAACTGGGCGTGGCGGTGCAGATCGCGGATCTGGATCTGGCCGCGGCGCAAGCAGTAGCCGCTGAAACCGGTGGAGAGGCGTGGCAGGTGGACTTCAGCGACCCGCCAGCCCTCAGCGGCATCCAACTTGAAGTGGACATTTTGATCAACAATGCCGGGATTCAGCGCGTCAGTCCTATCGAGGAGCTGGATCCGGAGGTATTCCACACCATGCTGATGATCATGGTGGAAGCACCGTTCCGGCTTATCCGGTCGGCCCTGCCGTTCATGTACGCCAACGGGTACGGCCGGATCGTGAATGTGTCCTCAGTGCACGGTCTGCGCGCGTCGGCGTACAAGTCCGCCTACGTAACCGCCAAGCATGCGCTCGAGGGCCTGTCCAAGGTGACCGCGCTGGAGGGTGGTCCGCACGGTGTGACGAGCAACTGCATCAATCCCGGTTATGTTCGGACGCCACTGGTGGAGCAGCAGATCGCCGATCAGGCCCGAATTCACCGGCTCGCTGAGTCGGAGGTTGTGGAAACGATCATGCTGGCGCACAACGCCATCAAGCGCCTAGTGGAGCCTGAGGAAGTCGCGGCCCTGGTCGGCTGGCTGGTCGGTCCCCACGCGGCCATGGTCAACGGGGCCTCCTACACGATGGACGGCGGGTGGACAGCGCAGTGAGTAGCTCCTATCGGCCGATCAGTGCCGAGGTTGAAGGTGGCCGGCTGCACGGCGGAGAGTGGAATCCGTCCGGCGCTACGACAGTCGTCGCCGTTCACGGGATCACCGCCAACCACCGCAACTTCGCACTGCTGGCCGAGGCGCTCCCACAACACCGGCTGCTGGCCCCAGATCTTCGGGGCCGGGGAGCCAGTCGCACTTTGCCCGGGCCGTGGGGTATCGATCGACACGCTGAAGACGTTGCTGAGCTGATCACCGCCTCAGCCCAGGGCCCGGTGATGCTGGTCGGCCACTCGATGGGCGGATTTGTGGTCGCCGCGCTGGTCCGGCGGTTTCCGGATCTCGTCTCTGGTTTGGTGCTCGTCGATGGCGGGCTGCCTTTTCCGCCGCCTCAAGGAATCGGCATTGACGAGGCCCTGGCAGTGACCCTGGGCCCGGCCCTGCAACGACTGCAGATGACGTTTCCCAGCCGGGACGCCTACCGCCGCTTCTGGCAAGCCCACCCTGCGCTGCGAGATTCTTGGAGCGAGGCCGTCGCGGACTACGTGGACTACGACCTCGTGGGCAACCCGCCGGAACTGAGATCCTCCGTGTCGCAGGAGGCGGTCCTCCAGGACGGCCGGGACCAATATGACGATCCCGATACGGCCGACGTACTGGGCGACTTCTCTGGTCCAGCACAGCTCCTGGTCGTCTCACGCGGACTCCTTGATCAGCCGCCTGGCCTCTATCCCGAGGAGCAGCTAGCACGCTGGCGTAGCCGACTGCCCTCGCTGACCATCGAGCAAGTACCACAGCTGAACCACTACACGATCTTGTTGCAGACGTCCGGCGCGGCGCGGGTCGCAGCGTCGATCCGCACACTGAACTGAGGATCGGGGCGAAGATTGTCGGATGCAGCAGTCCGAGCGAGCGAGATTTGCGGTCTGGGAGGTCACCGCGGTAGTAGCCGTACTCGTCGTGCTGTTGTTGATCATGATCGATCGGTACGGTCCGCACCGCGACGAGCTGTACTTCGTTTCAGCCGGTCAACGGCTGGCCTGGGGCTATCCGGACCAGCCGTTGTTGACGCCGCTGCTCGCCCGGCTGGCTACCGAATTAGCACCGCAAAACCTTCTGGTACTCCGGATACCGAGCCTGATCGCGATGGCGCTGCTTGTCATCTGTGGCGCCGCGCATGCCCGCTTGCTGGGCGGCGGTCGGGCAGGCCAGCTGCTGACAGCCAGCACCGTAGCCGCGTCGGTGATCACCGTGACGCTCGGTCATCGGCTCAGCACCGCCACTTTTGACACCGTGGCGTGGACTGCCGTCCTCCTTGTTGTCGGGCACGCGCTGTGTGACGACCGGCCCAAGCTGTGGCTCCCGGCCGGTCTGCTGGCCGGCATCGGCCTGAACAACAAGACCGCGGTTGTTGTGCTGCTCTTCGCGATACTCATCGGCGTACTGCTCGTGCCGAGCACTCGCGGCCAGCTCCGCAGCACGTACCCCTGGCTCGGCGGTCTGATCGCCATTGTGTTGTGGCTACCGAATCTGGTCTGGCAATTCCAAAACGGCTGGCCGGTGCTGGCACTCAGCGCTGATATTGGTGAGGAGTACGGCGGGCTCGGTGGCCGACTCGCATTGTTCGGTCAGGCGCTCGCCATGTTCTCCCCGTTGATCGCGATCGTCTGGCTGTACGGGCTGGTCCGGCTGTTCCGGAATCCAGCGTGGGCCAAACTGCGCCCGATCGGCGTGGCCTTTCTGATCTCGACCGCCGTCTTCGTGATCACGGCCGGCAAGGGCTATTACCTGGCGGGAGCGATTGTCCCGCTGCTAGCTGCCGGCTGCACGGCACTGGCGGCGCGATGGTCCCACCGCAGACTCATTGCGGCCGGAGTTGTGCTGGCCTTCTCTGCAGCAATCGCCTGGCCAGCCTTTGTGCCGGTACTGCCGGTGCGCAGCTACGCGGCATCCTTCTATCCGGCCCTGGATTCGGACCAGTTGGAGACGATCGGCTGGCCGGACTATGTCGGCTCGGTACGCGCCACGCTGGACTCACTCTCTGCTGATCAGCAGGCCAGTGCGGTCGTCTTCACGAGTAACTACGGGGAGGCGGGTGCACTCGAGTGGTATGGCCTCCCGCGCCCGGTCTTCAGCGGCCATAACGCATTCGCTGGCTGGGGACCGCCACCTGAAGGTGCCGGCCCTGTGATCGTCATCGGTCTGGCCGACCCGGCCACGAGCTTCACCGATTGCCGGACTGCGGGAGTGATCGATAACGCAGCAGGCGCCGACAACGAGGAACGTGGCCGGCAGATTTGGGTCTGTGCTGCACCGCATGGCGGCTGGAATCAGGAGTGGCCGCGTCTGGCCCATCTCGACGCCTAACGGCGACGAAGAGCGTGTCCCTCGTTCCTCCTAGCCACGGCGACGCGCGATACCGATAACCTTCGGGCATGCCGACCGTACGTCTGCACGGAGGGCCGACCCTGAACTATCGGGAGTGGGGCCGGCCGGATGCTGCAGTGGTGCTGCTACTGCACGGTTTGACCTCGTCGAGCCTGGGCTGGAAGAACGTTGCGCCGGCGCTCGGCGACCGCTTTCGAGTGATGGCGCTGGATGCTCGCGGGCACGGTGACAGCGAATGGACGCGTGATTATTCCTTCGAGCTCATGCGCGATGACGTCGTGAGATTCATGGAACACGTCGGCATTGTCGCTGCGATCGTGGTCGGTCACTCGATGGGTGCAGTTACGGCGTACCAGTTGGCCGCTACTCGGCCCGAACTCATCCGGCTATTAGTACTCGAGGAGATGCCGCCACCCGATCCGGCCAATCCGCCCAAACCGATTCCGCGAAAGCCTGAGCCAGGCGCTGACTACGATTGGCGCGCGTTAATCGCGGTGCATCGTTGGCGTAACGCGCCGCCCCCGATCTGGTGGCAGTATGCGTCCCAAATCCAGGCGAACACCCTCGTGCTTGGTGCCGCGGACAGTCACCTGCCGCAAGACCGGCTTCGAGAACTGAGCGAGCGTATGCCCCATGGGACGTTTGCCTCAATGAACTGCGGCCATGACGGGCACGAGGCCAGACCAAGTGAGTTCCTGGTCCACGTCGAACCCTTCATCTCCTGGTTCGCCAAGTAACTCATTCGGCGCCGACTCATCAGCGTCAAGGGTTGCTAGAACAGCCACAGGTGCTGACAAGTCGGCGTAAAGCGATCCCCACCTATCCTTGGTGCCATGTCGGTCACCGCTGCAGCGCCGCGTCGCAAAAAGCGCGACGGTCTGACCCGAGCGTTGCGGCGGAACGGCATTCCCCAAGATCCCGATCCCACGGAGCCACTACCGAAGCGACTGCTGAGGAGCAAACTCGCTTGGGTCACGGTCGTCATGATCGTGGTCTACCTTGTTGCGCTGGTGCTGCTGTACCAACAGGTCGTGCCGGATCGCGAACTACCTGGAGGCACGCTTCCCGGATTGGGTACCGAGGCTATTCCGATCGCGATCAAGTACGCCGCGGTTACAGCCATCCCGCTCTCTGTGCTGTTCTTGTGGGCCGACCGATATCGACCACAGCGGTTCTGGGTCTGGTTGATGACCTTCGGTTGGGGCGCCTGCGTTGCGACCTACGTCTCTGCGCAGGTCAACACCTGGGCGGCCCGGCATCTGAGCATCATCGGTGACGGCGATCCTGCGACTGCCGCCAGAGCCGCCGTCTACGTCGCTCCATTCGTTGAAGAGGCAGCCAAGGCAACGGTGCTGTTCTGGCTGGCGATCTTGATGCGCTACCAGTGGGTCAGTCGACTCAGCGGCGTCGTGCTCGCCGGCTTGTCCGGTGCGGCCTTCGCCTTCACCGAAAACATCTTGTACTACGGCCGTGTTTATCGGTACGCCGCGCGTACCTTCGGCCAGGTCCCGCCCCTGGAGGCGTTGCAAAACCTGTTCGTGCTGCGGGGCCTGGTTACTTTCTTCGGACATCCGCTGTTCACCGCCATGACTGGCATCGGCCTGGCGATCGCGCTGCGCTCGAAAAGCAAAATCGTGCGTGTTGTCGCACCTCTGGCGGGCTATGGCGTGGCGGTGTTCTTGCACATGGCGTTCAACGCCACGGCAAGCCTGATGCAAGGCGGCAATCTGCTCTTCATCTACCTTGCCGTCGCGCTGCCCCTCGTTATCGGCATGATCATCTTTGTGGTCCGGCAGCTGTACCGGGAGGGACGGCTGATCCGGGAACGCCTGACTGATTACGTCCGGCTCGGCTGGCTGCCGGAAACTGACCCCCAGGCGATGTCTCGGTTGCGGACCAGGCTCCGCGCACTCTGGCATGCATTCTTTGAAGGTCCCAACACATTCCTCGCCACGATTCGAATGCAGCGGGCCGTCACTGAGCTGGCCTATCTGCGGGATGCCTTGACCCGGGGCATCATCGATCAGACTGGCCGAGTCCGCGAGAAGGAACTCTTTGCCAAGATCCGGGCGATCCGCGCAGAGGCGGTCGTACTACCGGAGGGACGCGCTGCGTACCCAACATTGCGCCGCCGCCGTATCCCCGCCCTGCAGGCGTACGCGCCGCCCAGCTATCCCGGCCCTGCCGGCCTGGGCGGAAATTACCCGGCACCAAACGCATTCCCAGCGCCACCCGGCTTGCCCCAGGGCGCCTCGGCTGCGGCCTCCGTGCCGTTGGGGCAAACTGCTACCCAGTACTCGGAGGTCGACCCGAGCTGGAAACCGCCTGGAGAGTAGGGAGCCGCAGATGACCGGCAGGCAACTGACGCCGCTGGAATCTGCGCTCATAGAGTTGCGAGCTGCGGCAGCGCCTGTGAGCCTCCCGCTGCCACTACCTGGAGCCGATGAGGAGCGCAAGGTCGCTCAGGAGATCATCCGGCAGCTCGATGACTACATCATGCCCAGGTTGGCGACGATCGATGCGCCGCTGCTCGCGGTGGTCGGCGGCTCAACCGGTGCGGGAAAGTCGACGCTGCTGAATTCGCTGGTCGGCCGGCAGGTCAGTGCTCCCGGTGTGATTCGCCCCACGACACGAGCCCCGGTTCTCGTGCATCACAGCAGCGACGCCCGCTGGTTCACTGATGATCGAATCCTTCCTGGACTTGCCCGTTCAACGGGAGCCGTCAAGGATTCCCGGTCGCTGCAATTGGTGGTCGACGACTCCATTCCGCCAGGGCTGGCACTTTTGGATGCACCCGATATCGACTCTGTAGTGGTCGAGAACCGACAGCTCGCTGCACAGCTCTTGGCAGCAGCCGACCTCTGGCTCTTCGTCACCTCGGCAGCGCGCTACGCCGATGCCGTGCCGTGGAGCTTCCTGCGCGCGGCCGCCGAGCGCAGTGCTGCCGTCGCAGTCGTGCTTGATCGGATACCACCGCGTGCCATGACCGAAGTGCCGCCGCACCTCGGCCAGTTGATGAGCGAACGTGGTCTCGGCGACTCGCCGCTGTTCGCCGTACCGGAGACGACTGTCGACTCCGAGGGTCTCCTGCCGCCGAGCGCGATCCAGCCCGTCCGGGGCTGGCTCGCGGCACTGGCCGCTGATCAGGCCAGTCGGGCCAAGGTCGTTCACCAGACGCTGGACGGCGCGATAGAAGCGCTGGCGGCCAAGGCACCGGCACTTGCCCACTCGATCGATGAGCAGCTGGAGGTGATCGAACAGCTGCGCGCTGAGGCGGACCGCTCTTATGCCGAGGCGGTTCGGACGGTGCAGGTTCAGACAGCCGATGGGACGCTGTTGCGCGGGGAGGTGCTCGCACGGTGGCATGAATTCGTCGGCACTGGAGAGTTCTTCCGGGCCCTCGAGCAGAAGGTGAGCTGGTTACGAGATCGCTTGATGGCAGCCCTGCGGGGGGAGCCGCCCGGTGCCGGAAACCTGAAGGTCGCTGTCGAGTCAGGTCTTGAATCGCTGCTGCGTGAAGAGGCCGCAGCTGCGGCGGAACGCGCAGAAGCCTCCTGGCAGGCCAACGCTGCCGGCCGGGCCTTGATCAAGAGCGCCGACATCGATCTGTCCAGGTCCTCCGACGACTTCGATCGACGAGCTACCCGGGCAATTCGGGACTGGCAGGGAGCCGTACTCGACCTTGTCGCTGACGAAGGCATGTCCAAACGTTCCAGGGCCCGGTTCTACGCGCTCGGTATCAACGGCGTTGGGGTCGCCTTGATGATCGTTGTCTTTGCTCACACGGGCGGTTTGGTTGGAGCCGAAATCGGTGTTGCGGGCGGCACCGCCGTACTCGCCCAGCGAATCTTGGAAGCTGTCTTTGGTGATCAAGCCATCCGGCGACTGGCCGAGACTGCCAAAGATGATCTTGATGCCAGGGTTCAGGCGCTGCTGGCAGATGAGCTGGTGCGGTACCACAAGGTCTTGGACGGGCTCGCAGTCGAATCCGACCAGTCGGAAGGCCTGCGTGCGGCAGCTCGCGCCGTTGAGTCGGCCCGCGACGGCGGTCTGCCCGCCAGCGGGGCGCACGAGGCAGCCTTGCCGCCTGGTGAGCGCCGCCTGGCGATCGATGCGCCGACGGTGAGTCAGATTCCGGCCGGGGAAGCCGCTGACAACAGCGAGATCCTCGACGCGGAGCTGGTCGATCAACCACGAGAGGAACTGCGATAGTGGCCGGCCGAGGTCTCGGGCTGCTCAGCCGCAAGGATGCCGCCGTTGATCTGGTTGATCATCTTCGGGCGCTCGGCGAGGCCGTCGAACTGTGCGAGGGTCGCGTTGATTCGGTGCCTCTGGCCGAGGCGAGGCGGGTTGTTGATCAAGCTGACCGGCGGCTTGCCATGTCGGGCAGCGCGACGGTGGTCGCGCTAGCTGGCGCGACCGGATCAGGCAAGTCTTCGATCTTCAACGCGTTGTCTGGCACCACGCTGGCGACGGTCGGGGTACGCCGGCCCACTACCGCACACGCCATGGCTTCTAGCTGGGGCGACGAGTCGGCTGAAGATCTATTGGATTGGCTGCAGATCCCGCGCCGCCACGCGCTGGAAACCAATCCAGCAATGGATGCCGCACTCGACGGTCTGGTGCTGCTTGATCTTCCCGATCATGATTCCACCGAGCTCGACCATCGGATGGAGGTTGATCGGCTGGTGCAGCTGGTCGACATGTTGATCTGGGTGGTCGATCCCCAGAAGTATGCCGACGCAGCAATTCATGATCGCTACCTGAAGCCGCTGGCCCAGCATGCCGACGTCATGATGATCGCCCTCAATCAGGTTGACAGGCTTACCGTCGGTCAACGAGAACAATGCCTCAGGGACTTGCGGCGGCTGCTGGATTCTGAGGGATTGGCCAAGGTGCCGGTTATGGCTATCTCTGCGTCGACAGGGGAGGGCATCGAGGTACTCCGGGAGACGCTGGCCAGGCAGGTAGCCGAGAAACAAGCCGCTGCTCGTCGGCTGGCTTCTGACGTCTCAGTTACCGCTGCCAAGCTCAGCGCTGCCTCTGGAACTACCAAGGTCACACCACTTGGGCGCTCGAGCCTGGACCGGCTGACATCGCAGGTCGCAATCGCGGCAGGTGTGCCGGTCGTGACGGAAGCTGTTGGCAAGGCGTGGCGGCTGCGCGGCGGTTTGGCCACCGGCTGGCCGGTGCTGGCATGGATTGCGAAATTCAAGCCGGACCCGCTACGACGGCTTCATCTGGATCGGCTGGGCGTTGGCCGTCGGCACAAGGAGGTCGATCCTTCGGATGTCGGGCGCACCTCGTTGCCGGCGACATCTGGTGTACAGAAAGCTCGGGTTGATACCAGCGTGCGCGCTCTTGCCGATGAGGCGTCGCGGGGCCTGACCCGCGGCTGGGCCGATGAGATCAGGCGCGCGGCCCGCTCCTCGGAGGATGCGTTGCCGGACCGCGTTGACCGAGCCGTTGCGATAACTGATCTTGATCTTGCGCAGCACCGGCGGTGGTGGCAGCTGGTGCGGGTGCTGCAATGGCTGCTGGTGGCTGCTGTGGTCGCTGGCCTCGGCTGGCTGGGATTGTCGTTCCTGCTGGCCTACCTGCAATTGCCTCCACTCCCGAAAGTCACCTGGTGGGGGCTGCCGGCACCAACCGTGCTGGTCATTGGGGGAGCGCTGGCTGGTCTTTTGCTGGCTGGTCTGGCCAGGATCTTTGTCGAGGTAGGCGCCCGGCGGCGTACGGCAAAGGCGCGGCAGTCGCTTCGGGCAGCGATCGCCCGGGTGACAGGCGAATTGGTGATCAATCCGGTGAAGGCCGAGCAGGATCGGTATGAAAAGGCTCGTCTCGCTCTGGAACGGGCCCGCGGTTAGGGCCGCGTTGGCTGCTCACTCTGTTATCAAACTTCCGATCTGTAGCCAATTTCCGACCAGTGCGGCTAATTCGGTACGCGGGTGTCCCTTCCTAGGTTCAAAAGTCCGCATTGGGTGAGTTCTTGAAGCGAGTCGTACGTCTGACGCTCCGCTGATCCACAACCCAAGAGGCGCCCTGCAACGTCATCCACAGATTTCCCGCCGGGCGCACGATCTGAGGCGGCATCCGCATCCTGATTGCGTAGACGCATTTTCAGTCAGGAAGCGAAAGGACGAGCCCATGGAGGCACAGGTACACATCACGGGGTACGCCGGGACAGAGGTCGAGAGCCGCGGCAATGGGACGGTATCGGCGTTCAGGTTGGCGTGTACGCCGCGCATCAGAACAAAGAGTGGCTGGACCGATGGCAACACGACATGGATCGAGGTGGCCTGCTTTCGTACGTTGGCCCAGCATGTGGCTCAAAGCGTCCACAAGGGCGATCCAGTTTTGGTTGTCGGAAAACTGCGGACCAATGTCTGGGAAAAGGACGGCCAGACTCACGAGCGGCTCGTACTTGAGGCCGACATGGTCGGTCACGACCTGAACCGCGGTACGTCGGCGTTTCAACGGACACCTCGTCTGGCCACCGCGGATTCTCGGGAGCCAGATGAGCCACCGGAGGACGAGGTCGAGGCAGCAGGTCCAAGCGCGGAGGAGCGCACTGCCCAAGGTGCCCAAGCCGCATAAGCCGCCTGAGGCAGTCCGCGCCGGTTCTGCCGGTCCGGCGTCAGGGCGGGCTGCGGGGACTCAGGCGGTGGGCCGGATCCCATCCCGCCGGTACAGCGCGGCAGCGCTGCCAAGCGCGGATCCGCGCCCACAGGTGACGCACCATGTCAGGCAGGCCCCCGATAGTGCGGTGGCCGCCGGTGGTGCGTCACCGCTCGACCAGCCGCCGCATCGCAGCGAGCGGAGCAATCGAACCTCCGCGCGGAGCGAGCGCAGCGAGCGGAGCAATCGAACCTCGGATCGCGCGCCGCCGTGCTGAGGAGGAGAGAGCGGAGGCGTTCTTCCTCCGCGAGCGACGACGAAATAGGCGGCTTCAAAAGCGCGATCCGCGCGGAGCGAGCGCAGCGAGCGGAGCAATCGAACTTTGAGCGCTGCCACCTGCCATCTAGGGTTGGCCGTTGCAAGGTTTCGCGAACAAGTGAAGGTTCCCCATTTCGATGCCCGAGTTCATCTACACAATGCACAATGTCCGCAAGGCGCTCGGCGACAAGGTCGTGCTGGACAATGTGACCCTGTCGTTCTACCCCGGCGCCAAGATCGGTGTGGTTGGGCCCAATGGCACGGGCAAGTCAACACTGCTCAAAGTGATGGCCGGCATCGAAAAACCGAACAATGGTGACGCCATGCTCGCCAAGGAAGCGACTGTCGGAATCCTGCTTCAGGAGCCGCCACTCACCGAAGGCAAGACCGTCCTCGAGAACGTCGAGGAAGGAGTCGCCGATATCAAGGTGTTGCAGGCGCGGATGGACGAGCTCGGAATGGCGATGAGCGAGCCCGATGCGGACTTCGACACCCTCATGGCTGAGATGGGCGAAGTGCAGACCGAACTGGACGCTCGTAACGCCTGGGACATCGACTCGCAGCTCGAACAGGCGATGGATGCACTGCGCTGCCCGCCAGCTGACGCGATCGTCGACGTGCTCTCGGGCGGGGAACGCCGGCGCGTGGCACTCTGCAAGCTCCTGCTTCAGCAGCCGGACCTGCTGTTGCTCGATGAGCCGACAAACCACCTGGACGCCGAATCGGTGCAGTGGCTCGAGACGCACCTGAAGTCGTATCCGGGTGCTGTGCTTGCTGTGACGCACGACCGGTACTTTCTGGACAACGTGGCGCAGTGGATTCTTGAGCTGGACCGTGGCCGGACGCATCCGTACGAAGGCAACTACTCCACCTACCTCGACACCAAGAAGGCGCGGCTACAGATCGAGGGCCGGCGTGATGCTAAGCGCGCGAAGATTCTGGAGCGCGAACTCGAATGGGCACGGTCCAACCCAAAGGCGCGGCAGGCGAAGAACCGGGCACGACTCGCGCGCTATGAGGAGTTGCGGGCGGAGGCGGAGCGAAGTCGCAAGCTGGACTTCGAGGAGATCAACATTCCTCCCGGCCCTCGACTGGGCACCAACGTGCTCGACGTCAGGGAGTTGGTCAAGGGTTACGGTGACAAGCCGCTGTTCGACGGTCTCAGCTTCTCACTACCGCGGGCCGGCATCGTTGGTGTCGTCGGTCCGAACGGTGTAGGCAAGTCGACGCTCTTCCGCATGATCGTTGGTGAGGAAGAGCCGGACGCCGGCCAGCTGATCCTCGGTGACACCGTGCGGATCTCCTACGTCGATCAGTCCCGTTCGGGACTTGATCCCCGGAAGAACGTCTGGGAGCTGGTCTCAGACGGGCTTGATCACATCAAAGTAGCCAGCTTCGAGATGCCGTCGCGTGCGTACGTTGCCTCCTTCGGTTTCAAGGGTCCGGATCAACAAAAGCCGGCTGGTGTGCTCTCTGGGGGTGAGCGAAACCGCCTCAATCTGGCCCTCACCTTGAAAATGGGCGGCAACCTGCTGCTGCTCGACGAGCCGACGAATGATCTTGATGTGGAAACTCTTCAGTCGCTGGAGGATGCGCTCCTGGAGTTCCCCGGATGCGCCGTGGTCATCTCGCACGACCGCTGGTTCCTTGATCGGATTGCGACCCACATCCTGGCCTGGGAAGGCGACGATGAGGATGAAGCCAAGTGGTTCTGGTATGAGGGCAACTTCGCCGACTACGAGGCCAATAAGATCGAGCGCCTCGGCTTAGAGGCCGCTCGTCCCCACCGGGTGACCCACCGCCGCCTCACTCGCTGAAGCCGAATTGTCAGTGATCAGCGAGGAGCTCGGCCAGCGTGATCGCTCGGCGCCCCGCAAGCTGAGCGAGCTGGGTGCGGCAAGAGAAGCCGTCCGCAAGCACAATGGCATCGGGGTGCGCCCTTACCGCTGGTAACAGGTCGTGCTCGGCCACCTTGACCGACACTTCGTAATGGCCCTTCTCAACACCAAAGTTGCCGGCCAAGCCGCAGCAACCACCAACTGTCGTCACTGTGGCTCCCGTCGCAGCCAGCAAGGTCGCATCGGCCTGCCAGCCGATCACCGAGGCGTGATGGCAGTGCGGCTGGACGACCAGCTCGGTACCCGTCAGGTCGGGTGGTGACCAGTCAGGCGTACGTGCCAACAACTCAGCCAGCGTCAGCACGCCGGCTGCAACGTCTACTACCCGAGGATCGTTCGGTAAGAGTTCGGCAGCGTCGCTACGCCAAACTGCCAGGCAGGACGGTTCCAAGCCGACCACGGGCGTGCCCGCGACGACGAGCGGATGCAGGATGTCCAGTGCGGCGCGGAGCTGCCGTCGGGCCCCCTCCAGTTGACCGGTACTGATCCAAGTCAGACCGCAGCAGGCAGATCTGTTCAAGATTTGTGGCGCGTAACCGGCCGCGGCCAGCACAGCAGCTGCCTCTGCGACTGCACTCCCAGCGAAGCAGTCAGAAAAAGAATCCACCCACACGACAACCGGATCTCCGTTGGATTCCGGAGCCGCAACCCGCCGCCGTGCCGCAAGCGAAGCAAACCGCGGAAGCGTGCGACGCTGATCAACACCGGCCGTCCAGCGGACCAACCTTCGCAGCCCCGGGGTTGCTGTACTGAAATTGATTACGCCAGACAACAACCGGGCTCTGGTGATCAAGCGTCCCCAGCGTGGCAACCATCCCAGCGCGTAATGGCTTCGTGGCCTGATCTTGCCACGATAGGTGTGATCAAGGACTTGCGACTTGTACGCGGCCATGTCGATCCCGGTCGGACAATCACGCGCGCATCCCTTGCAGGATAGGCAAAGGTCAAGGGCCTCGTGCACCGCGGGTGATCTCCAGCCCTGCTCGACCACTTCTCCGTTGATCATCTCCTGGAGTACCCGTGCTCGACCGCGGGTGGAATCCTTCTCCTTACCCGTGGCCTGATAGGACGGGCACATGACCCCTAGTCCAGCCGTGGTGTTGGCCAGGCATTTGCCCACACCGGAACACCGATGCACTGCTTCGGCGAACTCATCGAACCGACCGACCAGAGCTGCTGCCCGTACATCCACGTTCACTGGCCGAGGGTCGACCAAAACTCCCGGGTTCAGCTGATTGTCGGGATCAAAGGCAGCCTTGACCTGACCGAAGAGCTCAATCGCAGCCTGTGAATACATCGCTGACAACAGTCTGGAGCGGGCCCGCCCGTCGCCGTGTTCACCTGATAGTGAGCCGCCATAGCCGGCAACCAGCTTGGCGGCTTCCTCAACGAAGGCCTTGTAACGGTCAGCCCCACCTTCCTCGGTCAGTGGGAAGTCAATGCGTACGTGGACGCAACCGTCGCCGAAGTGTCCGTACGGCAACCCGTCAAATCCATGATCATCAAGCAGTCTGTCGAAATCGCGCAAGTAGCCGCCGAGGTGCTCGGTCGGCACCGCCGCGTCCTCCCAACCGGGATAAGCCGGTCTGCTCAGGCTGATGCCCGCGAGGCCTGCACCATCTTCCCGGATCTTCCACAACGCCACCGCTTCGGCCGGATCGGCCACCACAAAGCCGTCCACTGCGTCGGCCGCAGCCAGCAGCGCATCAGCACGGATCCGGAGCTCGGCAATATCGTCGCCAACGAGTTCTACGAACAACCAGCCATCTCCGGCCGGTAGCGGTGGTACGGCCCTGTCGCCTCGGCTGCGGCGTACTACATCGACAATCCGCCGATCCAAGCCCTCGCAGGCAGTCGGGTGATGATCAATGATCATTGGCGCCCCGTCCGCGGCGTCTGCCATTGTCGGATAGCCGAGCACGACCATGATCTTGTACGGCGCATCCGCCACTAGGCGCACCGTCGCGGCGGTGATCACCGCGAGGGTGCCCTCGCTGCCAGCCAGGAAGCGTGCCACATTGAAGCGATTCTCGGGGAGCAGATGCTCCAGGCTGTAGCCCGAGACCTGCCTTCCGAAGCGTCCGAACTCGGTGCGAATAGTGCCGAGGTTGCCTCCTACAACTGATTGCAGGGCAGCAAGGCTCTGATGATGGTCAAGGTTTGCGGTGGTGGCATCCAAGGTCATCTCTTGACCTGAGCCGGTGATCATCTCAAGCCCAAGCACATTGTCGGAGGTCTTACCGTAAGACAGGGCGCGTGGGCCACAGGCATTGTTTCCGATCATGCCGCCGATCGTGCAGCGGTTGTGTGTCGAGGGATCCGGCCCGAAACGCAAGCCATGCTGAGCAGCCACCGCCTGCAAAGCCGACTGGACAACTCCTGGCTGCACGCGCGCGGTACGCGCCTCGGTATTGATCTCGAGGATTGCGTTCAGGTGTGCTGAAGTGTCCAAGATCAAGCCAGGGCCCACCGCGTTGCCCACACATGATGTACCCGCACCCCGTGTGGTCACCGGCATGCCGGCGGCTCGGGCCGCGTCCAGAACAGTCGCCACCCCTTCGGCGGTTCGCGGCCGTGCGACTGCTTGAGGTACGACCCGATAGAGCGAGGCGTCGGACGAATAGAGCGCACGGGTGAGTTCGGTGGTGTCGAGGACCTCGGCGACACTTCGCCGTTTCAGCTGCGAGGCGAGCTCGGCGACCTCGGGGGGACGGGCGGTGGTTGTGGGCATGATCGCGTCTGATCGTAGTTCTACAACGCGTGCGCCTCAGGTCGAGCTCAGCACGCACTAAACTTACCGGTGAGTAACTTCGGCCCGACGGAGGCGTGATGAGACGGACCATCTTCGATGAGGACCATGAAACCTTCCGGGAAAGCTGCCGGACGTTCGTCCATCGCAATCTCCGGCCGTATCAGGAAAAGCACATCGCCAACCATGAACTCGGTCGTGAGGTGTGGCTCGAGTTAGGCAAGCAGGGTCTCCTGGGGCTGAACGTGCCATCCGAATACGGCGGCGCTGGCGTCGATGACCTGCGATTCTCCCTGATCTTGGCCGAAGAGCTCTCCCGCTTAGCTTTCGCCTACGCGTCTTGCGTGGGCATCCACACGAACTGCGTTGCTCCCTATCTCGTGGACCTTGGTACTGAGGAGCAGAAGCAGCGCTGGCTGCCAAGATTCTGCCGGGGTGAGTTGATCACCGCCCTTGCTATGACCGAGCCCTCTGGCGGTTCCGATCTTGCCGCGCTCAAGACTCGAGCAGTTCGGGACGGCGACGGCTGGATTGTCAACGGTTCCAAGACTTTCATCACCAATGGCGCTTGTGCCGATCTCGCGTTGGTAGCCGCCCGAACGAGTCCGGAAGGAGCAAGGGGCATCACCCTGTTCGCCGTCGAGGCCTCGATGCCCGGGTTTGAGCGTGGACGCAAGCTGGACAAGGTGGGCCAGCCTGAGGCGGATACCTCAGAGCTGTTCTTCGACGACGTACGAGTTCCGGCCGAGAACGTGATCGGCGAGGTCGACCGGGGCTTCGGCTACATGATGCAGCGGCTGGTCGCAGAGCGGATCGGATCAGCGGTGAACAACATCACCCAGGCACGACAGATCCTCGAGGAGACCGTCGACTATGTGAAGCAACGCAAGGCCTTCGGCACCCCGATCGGTTCCTTTCAGGCAAACAAATTCACGCTTGCCGAACTGCAAACCGTGGCGGATGTCACCCAGTCATTCGTCGATGACTGCGTGATGGAGGCGGCGCTGGGCACGCTGACCGCTGTTGACGCTGCGAAGGCGAAGTGGTGGTCCGCGCAGGTGCAAAACGACATCCTGGACGCCTGTCTGCAGCTGTGGGGCGGCTATGGCTATATGAGTGAATATCGCGTCGCCCGAGCCTGGGCTGATGCCCGGGTTTCGAAGATCTGGGCCGGCTCGAACGAGATCATGAAAGAGCTCATTGGTCGCGAGCTGGGTTTGTGATCATCATGCCGCGTGTCGATCTTGAAGGGCCACAAGCTGTCATTGTCGCTGCGGCGCGAACGCCCATTGGGCGCGCCGGCAAGGGATCGCTCGTCCAGGTAAGGCCTGATGATCTTGCCACTGGGGTGATCAATGCCACCCTCAACAAGCTTCCCGCCCTAGACCCCCGAACGCTGGACGACATCCTGGTTGGCTGCGCTGAGCCGCATGATGAGCACGGCGGCAATATGGCGCGCCGGATTGCTGTGCAGCTAGGACTCGATGGTGTCCCCGCCGCGACGATCAATCGCTTCTGCGCGTCCAGCGTTCAAACCGCCCGCATCGCATTTCATGCGATCAAGGCAGGGGAAGGCCATGCCTTCATCTCCGCCGGAGTGGAGTGTGTGTCGCGGTACCGCGGCTTCGGCTCCGCCGGCGTTGACCCTGTCGAGACGCACAATCCGATCTTCGCATCGGCCGAAGAGCGCAGCGCGGCCACCGCCATGGCCAACCGGGTGTGGCATGATCCGCGCGACGACGGCGTGCTGCCGGACATCTACATCGCCATGGGCCAGACCGCGGAGAACGTCGCCACGCTTCGCGGCATCTCCCGAGCCGAGCAGGACGAGTTTGGCGTCCGCTCGCAGAACCTCGCCGAGAAAGCGATCGCGAACCAGATCTTCGACGCCGAGATTGCGCCGGTCACGTTGTACGACGGCACCGTTGTGAGCACCGATGACGGACCTCGTCCCGGCACGACGCTGGAAGCGGTATCGGCCCTCGAGCCCGCCTTCCGTCCGGACGGCACGGTAACGGCGGGCAATTGTTGCCCGTTGAATGACGGCGCAGCCGCTGTGGTGATCATGAGCGATCAACGTGCGTCTGAGCTCGGACTGACTCCGCTAGCCCGAATCGTCGCAACAGGTGTCAGCGCCCTCAGCCCGGAGATCATGGGCCTGGGAGTAGTCGACGCCACTCGCCGAGCTTTGGCGAATGCCCAGATGTCGATCAAGGACATGGACCTGATGGAGATCAACGAGGCATTCGCCGTCCAGGTGATCGCCTCAGCGAGAGACCTTGATCTTGATATGGATCGGCTCAATGTGCATGGTGGTGCCATCGCACTCGGTCACCCGTTCGGATGCACTGGTGCCCGGATCATGACCACACTGCTCAATGCCATGCGGGTGCGAGACGTGCAATTCGGCCTCGAGACCATGTGCGTTGGCGGCGGCCAGGGCATGGCCATCGTCCTCGAGCGGCTCCTTTAGCTGCTAGCAGCGCTACCCTTCCGATGTGACGGAGACAACATTGCTGGCAGCGCGGCCGGCTTCGGTGGGTGCCCTGTTGTTGCGCCGGGTCGAGAAGTCGCCCTCAACGGAAGCATTCCGCTACCTCGAGGATGGCCGTTGGGTCTCGCTGAGCTGGTCGCAAATCAAGGACAACGCCTTCCAGCTAGCAGCCGGCCTGCTTGCCCTCGGGATTAAGCCCGAGGACCGCGTGGCGATCGCATCCGGTACGCGAATGGAGTGGATCCTTGCCGACCTTGCGATCATGTGTACCGCGGCCGCCACTACGACGATCTACCCGTCCACACAGCATGAGGACGTCAGCTTCATCCTCGCCGACTCCCAATCCAAGATCGTCTTTGCCGAGGACGATCTCCAGGTCCGCAAGGTCCTTGATCATCTCGACGAGCTGCCGCAGTTAGCCACGATCGTGCAGCTGGATGGCAAAGTTGATCATGCCAAGGTCATCGGCTGGGCCGATCTTGAAAGGCTGGGCCGGGAATGTCTCGATGCCAACCCGGCGGCGGTCGATGACGTGATCGCAGCGATCGGACCGGAGGACCTGGCGACGCTGATCTACACCTCCGGTACCACGGGCCGGCCTAAAGGCGTCTGCCTGGTGCAAGACTGCTGGACCTATGAAGGCGCTGCCGTGGAGGCGTTTGACATCATCAACGCCGACGATCTGCAATACCTGTGGCTGCCGCTCAGCCATGTCTTCGGCAAGGCCCTGATCGCCATCCAGCTCTACATCGGTTTCACGACCGCAGTAGACGGCCGGATTGACAAGATCGTAGAAAACCTCGCAGAGGTCCAGCCGACCTTCATGTGCGGCGCGCCGCGGATCTTCGAGAAAGTGCGAGCCAGGGTGATCATGACTGGCTCGCACGGAGTCAAGGGCAAGATCTTCCACTGGGCTTTTGGGGTCGGCCGCAAGGTATCACAGCTGCGGTTGGCGGGACAGGAGCCGTCGGGGCTCCTTGGCATCCAGCATGCACTCGCGGACCGGCTGGTCTTCAGCAAGATCAAAGCCAGAATGGGTGGCAAGATCAGGTTCTTCGTGTCCGGCTCCGCCGCCTTGAGTCGGGAAGTGCAGGAATGGTTCCACGCTGCCGGGCTGCTCGTGCTGGAGGGATACGGCCTTACTGAGACCTGCGTTCCCGCCTGCGTCAACAATCCGCGTGCCACCCGTTTCGGCACCGTTGGGCCGCCCGTGCCGGGCACGGAGGTCGAGATCGCCGACGATGGGGAGATTTTGATCAAGGGCCCGGGTGTGATGCGTGGCTACCACCACATGCCGGAGGCAACAGCGGAGGCGCTTAACGACGGCTGGTTTTCGACCGGCGACATCGGCGAGCTGGACGAGGAGGGCTATCTTCGCATCACCGACCGGAAGAAGGACCTCATCAAGACTTCTGGCGGCAAGTACGTAGCGCCGCAGAAGGTTGAGGGTGTGCTGAAGGTTGCCTGCCCGTACATCAGCCAGGTCTTGGTGCATGGCGAGGGCCGCAAGTACGCCACAGCGTTGATCACGCTCGATCCAGAGGCGGTCGAGGACTGGGCCAAGGAGCAAGGGCTGAGCTACTCCTCGTTCGAGGAACTAGCCGGCTCTCAGGAGGTCCATGACCTAACTGACACATACGTGGCGCAGGCCAACCAGGAGCTGGAACGTTGGGAGACGATCAAGAAGTTCGAAATCTTAGCCAATGAGTTCTCAGTCGATCACGGCGAAGTCACGCCAAGCCTGAAGATCAGACGAAAGGCCGTGGAGGAGAAGTACGCCGACGTACTCGACAGCATGTACGACTCTGACTAGCGCCGACTTGTCAGAATGTCGTTGACCTATAGCTCAACTGGATTCTGACTAGGCGTACGGGAGCTAGCTCCTAGCGCCACCGTTGACGTAGATCACCTGGCCAGAGACATAGCCGGCTTCCTCGCGGCAGAGGAAGCTTGCTACTGCAGCGATATCCTCCGGTTGTCCGATACGACCTAGCGGAATCTCGCGAGCGATCGATGACTTCCACTCGTCGAAATCCAAGCCCTGGCGTGCGGCCGTCGCCGCGGTCATATCGGTCTCGACGAAGCCGGGAGCGATGGCGTTTGCCGTTATGCCGAACCTGCCGAGCTCCAGCGCCAGAGTCTTGGTGAAACCGATCAAGCCGGCCTTGGCTGCGGCGTAGTTGGCCTGGCCGCGGTTACCCAGTGCGGACGTTGAGGAAATGTTGACGATGCGGCCCCACTTGGCCTGTGTCATCTGGGCCTGGGCTGCTCGCGTCATCAAGAAAGCACCCCGCAGGTGAACGTCCATGACGGAATCCCAGTCAACGGTGCTCATTTTGAAGATCAAGTTGTCCCGGATGATGCCGGCGCTGTTGACCAACACCGTTACTGGTCCGAGTTCAGCGGCAGTCTGCAACACTGCATTGCCGGCGGCCGTTTCGTCAGCGACATCCGCGCCGATGGGGATCGCACGGCCGCCGTTCTCGATGATCTCCTTTGCAGTGCGTTCACTGCCTTGTTCATCAAGATCAACAACGCCGACCGACATGCCGTCGGCGGCGAACCGATGGGCTATTGCGGCACCAATGCCGCGCGCTGCACCGGTGACAATTGCGACTTTCATGCATGAGACCCTACGTGATGAGTGCCGCAAAAGCCCTTCTTCTGAGATGATCGACGGCCGTGGGCCCGTACACGCATAGCTGTCCGATGCGCTGGGGCGACATGGACGCCCAGGGACATATCAACAATGCGGCGTACCTTGATTATCTGCAGGAAGCCAGGGTCGCTTTTCTGCTCTCCGGCTCTCCTGTGCTAGATCATCTACTTGATGCTGGCGTACTCGTGGTAAATCACCAGCTGGAGTACCTCAAGCCCATAACTTTTAGCGACCGCCCTTTGATGACCAAATTGTGGGTGGACGCCATTGGGGGGAGCCGGTTCTCTATTGGATATGACATTTATCACGTCGGGGACTTGGCGGCTCGGGCCCGGACCGGTGTGGTCCCATTTGATTTAGTCAGCAGCACATTGCGGCGCCTCACCACCGAGGAACGAGAGTTGCTTGGCCAGGTCCTTGCGCCAGCAGAGCCGCTGCGCCAAGTGCCGAAAGTTCCGGTTCCCCCGGATCACCATCGTTACTCTCTGGCAGTGCGTTGGTCAGACGTCGATGTCTATGGCCACGTGAACAACGTCAAGTACTACGACTACATCCAAGAAGCCAGGATTAGCCTCGTGAACGACACCGTCGGCTGGGAACCTGAGGCGGTTTGGATGGTGGTCCGCCAGGACCTGGAGTACCTGAAGCCAATCGATTTCAGGATCGAGCCGTACGAGGTAGGCACGGCAGTCTCGGCAATCGGCTACCGCTCCTTCACTTTGACGGCAGAAATCCGCGATCCGACATCCAATACCGTCTACGCGACGGCGCGGACAGTAGTAGTCGGGGTGTCGCCCCTGACCGCGGAACAGCGGTCATCGCTAGAGAAGTGGAGCGCGTAAGTCACAACCGGCGTTCCCGCTGGAACATCTTTGCTCAAAGCCGGCGAATGGACAGACTAGAGTCGCAGGCCCGGCATGGTGCCGGGATGCTCGTCAAAGGTGTTCACCATCGAGTACGCGGCCCGCTCCATGTATGTCCACAATTCATGCTCTTGCTGTGGCGTCAGCTCGATCGAGTCGATTGCGTCCCGCATGTGCGTGAGCCAGCGGTCGCGCATCGCCGGCGTCACGGCGAACGGAGCGTGGCGCATGCGGAGCCTGGGATGCCCGCGCTGCTCACTGTAGGTAGTCGGACCTCCCCAGTACTGTTCAAGGAACATCCGCAGCCGCTTTTCGGCCGAAGCAAGGTCAGGTTCTGGATACAGCGCGCGTAGCGGTGGATCAGAGGCGACACCCTCATAGAACCGCTTGACAAGCGCCACAAAGGTCTCGTGGCCACCTACGGCGTCATAGAAGGTCTGCATAGGTGCTTGCTCAGACATCGGGACCCATTGTCCATCATCCGCGAGGCGCCGGCGGAGACGGCGTACTTCGGCGCCGACCCCCGAATATGCGGAGCGCGACAGGCGCTAAAATGGCGCCTCGCTGCCAGATCGACAATTGGATCGAGCAGCTCAAGCGCAATCTGGACGGCGTTCGATGAGGGGAAGCCAATGCCTACGAAGTTCGAGACGTTTGCCGCATTGCACGTGCCGGGCGATCCGGTGATCCTCTACAACATCTGGGATGTCGGCAGTGCCCAAGCGGTCATCCGAGCGGGCGCCAAGGCGCTCGCGACCGGCAGCCATCCAGTTGCCGACGCCAACGGCTGGCCCGACGGAGAGGGTGTGCCGATCGACTTCGCATTGGAGAACGCAAAGCGCATCGTCGACTCGACCGAGTTGCCGCTGACCGTCGATTTCGAAGGCGCGTATTCCGATGACCCGGACCAAGGTGCCGACAATGTCATGCGCCTGGCCGAGACGGGCGCGGTCGGCTGTAATTTTGAGGACCAGGTCATCGGCGGCGAGGGTTTGCACCCCTTGACCTTGCAAGTGGAGCGCATTCAGGCGATTCGGCGCGCCGTCGGCGACCAGTTCTTCATCAATGCCCGCACCGACTTGTACCTGAAAAAGCAGACGCATGACTCCGCGGTGGTCGACGAAGCGATCGAGCGCGGGAAGGCATTCGCTGACGCCGGTGCCAGTGGGTTCTTCGTGCCCCGCCTCGCCGATCCCCAGCAAATCGAGCGGATCGTTAAGGAAGTGCCGCTGCCGCTGAACGTGATCGCCTTTCCCGGCACACCGCCAAAGGCCGACTGGGCGAATGCCGGCGTCGCACGAATCAGCCACGGGCCCCACCCTCACCGGGCATTGATGGAAAAGTTTGAGGAGATGGCGAGAGCCGCAATCGGCTGATCGGCACTCAACCCACTACGACGGCACATTTGCGGAAGTTCTAAAAGTCCGCACTGCGCTGGTCGGAAATTGGTGGGCTCGCAGCCGCTTCGGGCGTCGAAAAGTCCGCGCTGGTCGGAAATTTGACATTTACCGGCCGTTGCCGACCTCGCTGAGTAGGTCCGGCGGCACTCCGAGATCAGCTCGATTCTTGCTCGACCTCGGCCGGCGGCTCGCCCGGGCCACCTTGGCTGAAGTTCCCGACCCGGAGGACTTCCCCGTTACGGACGTACCAGACGGTGCCGTCCTTAGCGCGCAGTTCAGTGATACGCAACCCGATTCCCTCGACTACCCCGGAGGCCATGTCCATGTCGACGTAGTCCCCGATACCGAGCTGGTCCTCGACCAGCATGAAGACCCCAGATACGAGATCCTTGACAATGCTCTGCAGGCCGAACGCGACGGTCACACCGATAACCGTCGTGCCGGCAAGGATCGTTGTGATGTTGTATCCCACCTCCGCCAAGATCATCAGTATCACAACGGCGAAGATCACAAATGTAACTGTGCTTTGAGCAACTGAGCTGAGGGCGGAGAGTCGTTGCCGGCGGCGCTCCGCCGACATTGTGGTGGCGACGATCAACTTCTGGGCTATTTCACTGCGTGAGCTGAAGGGTCGGTCGATCGCACGTCGCGTCGAACGTTTGATCATGCGATGGAGGATCCGCCGCAGTACAAACGCGGCAATGATCAAGAGCACGATGCGAATCGGCTTGAACAGCACAAGTGCTGCGAGGTTGTCTGGTACCCAGTCAGGCATGTGCCTCAGCCTAGGGTCTGCCTAGTCGGTGAATATGAATTTGCTTGTGTGCACGAGTAGCTGAGGTCATGCTTGACCGGTGCCCAGCACCGTGCAAGGGATCCGCCAGACCAAGCTCAAGGTATCCAATTGGCGGACTCTGGTAGCGGTGACGATCACTGTTCTGGCGTGGGCTTCGGCTTTCGTGGTAATTCGGTATGCCGCCCATGACATCCGGCCCGGAGCTCTCAGCTTGGGCCGGCTGCTTGTCGCCAGTCTCGCCCTCAGCGCGATGATGATCGGCCGGAAACTGGTCCGGATGAGTATTAGGGAATGGGCGCTCACAGTGGTAATAGGCGTCGGCTGGTTTGCGATCTACAGTCTTGCGCTGAACGCCGGTGAGCAGCACATCGATGCTGGCACGGCTGCAATGCTGATTCAGTTTGCACCGATTTTGATCGGCGTGCTCGCTGGCGTCCTCCTCGGCGAGGGATTCCCACGCATGTTGGTGATCGGAGGGTTGGTCGCATTCGCGGGCACGCTCATCATCGGAATCGCTACCAGCACTGGGCAGGCCGACCTGATCGGTGTCCTGCTGGTGCTGCTGAGCGCCACAACCTACTCGATCGCACTGGTGGCGCAGAAGGTGGTGCTGCGCCGGGTATCCGCGCTGCAGGTGACGTGGCTTGGCTGCCTTATTGGGACGGTCGCTTGTCTGCCATTTCTTGGCGACCTGGTCAGTGACGTTGCCGCGGCGCCGACGCTGCAGATTCTCGGAGTCATCTACCTCGGTCTGGTGCCGAGTGCGCTGGCGTTCTCTACGTGGGCCTATGCCCTGAAGCACACTACGGCCGGAAAACTAGGTGTCACAACGTTCGTCGTGCCACCTATCACGATCCTGCTCGGCTGGCTATTTCTCCACGAGGTGCCGCCGCTGCTCGCCATCTTCGGAGGGGCGCTCTCAGTGATCGGCGTCGCCATTGCCAGTCGACCGTCGAAGCCGAGAGTTAACTTTCCCTCTGGTATGTAACCCGACCCGCCCAAATCGTGGCAATCACCGGATCAGGCAGCTCACGACCGTGCCAGGGATTGTTCCGTGATAGCGATGCTGTTGCGTTGCGGTCCACGACGGCGCGGGCCGATGGATCGATGAGCACCACGTTTGCCGGCTGCCCCACAGCCAGCGGACGGCCTTGATTCGTCAGCCGAGCAATTCCCGCGGGAGTGATCGACATCCGCTTGGCAAGCTCGGGCCAGCTCAGCAGGCTCGAATTGATCATCGTGTCGATCACGACGGCCAGCGCGGTTTCCAGTCCGAGCATGCCGAATGCGGCCTCAGCGAAGGCGTGCTCCTTGTCGTGCCTCGCTTGCGGCGCGTGGTCGGAGGCAACTGCGTCGATGGTGCCGTCCGACAGCGCCTCGCGTACGGCCTCGACATGCTCGCTTGGCCGAAGCGGTGGATTCACCTTGTACGTCGGGTCGTAGCCGAGCACCTCACTGGTAGTCAGCATCAGGTGATGCGGCGTGACCTCGGCAGTCACATTGATGTCGCGCGCTTTGGCCCACCGAATGATGTCGACCGTCTCTGCACACGACACGTGACAAACATGCAGCCGTGATCGCGTCAGTTCGGCGATCTGGACGTCTCGCGCGACGATCCCTGCCTCGGCCGCGGCAGGCCAACCGGTCAGTCCGAGCTTTCCGGAGATCTCACCCTCGTGGCAGCACGCGGCCGCTCCGGCGAGCTGCGGATCCTGAGCGTGCTGTGCGACCACCCCGTCAAAGGCGCGGACATACTCAAGCGCTCGTCGCAGCAACCGCGCGTCCGACACGCAATGGCCGTCGTCGGAGAACACGCGTACGGCGGCGCTGGACCGGGCCATGAGCCCAAGTTCTGCCAACTCGACGCCATCGAGGCCTTTGCTGACAGCTCCTACTGGCACGACCTGGACACGACCGTCACGAGCACCGAGCGCTGATAGGTGTTGCGCAGCTTCGGCAGTGTCGGTGACAGGATCCGTGTTCGCCATCGCGAGGACCGCGGTGAAGCCGCCGCGTGCGGCGGCCAGCGTGCCTGACTCAACGGTCTCCGCATCTTCACGTCCGGGCTCCCGCAGGTGTGTGTGCAGGTCGACCAGACCTGGTAACGCGATCAGCCCATCGGCATCGAGCCATCGTGTGTCACTGCCCGCCTCTGACGGATCGACAAAACGGCCGTCGCGGATTAGCAGGTCAGACCGCCCACGGCCTACAAGATCGGCACCATGGATCAGCAGGTCGCTCATTCGGCGCCTCCCAGCAGCTCGTACAGCACGCTCATCCGTACCGAAACACCAGCTGCAACCTGGTCCAAGATCAATGAGTTAGCAGCGTCAGCCGCATCGGCTGAGATCTCCAGGCCACGATTCATCGGCCCGGGATGGCAGATCGCCGCCCCCGGCTTCATCGCCTCCAGCCTCGGACGGGTCAAGCCATAGCCGATGGTGTACTCGCGCGGTGTGGGGAAGTAACCGCCAGACATCCGTTCCCGCTGCACCCGAAGCATCATTACGACGTCTGCATGTGGGACTACTTGATCAAAGTCGGTGCAGACCAGCACCGGCCAGCTGTCGATTCCCGAGGGCAATAGCGTCGGCGGTGCGATCAAGATCACCTGGGCGCCCAGGGTATTGAGCAGCAGCACATTGCTGCGAGCTACGCGGGAGTGAGTGATGTCTCCGACGATGGCCACAGTCTTGCCCTCGAAGTTCGACACATCGGGCACCGAGTTACGGAAATGGCGCCGGATCGTAAAGGCGTCCAACAATGCCTGGGTGGGATGTTCATGAGTTCCGTCACCGGCGTTGAGCACATGAGCATCGATCCAGCGGGAGGCCTGCCATGGCGCGCCAGAGGCATGGTGCCTGATCACCAGCGCGTCAACACCCATGGCCGCAACGGTCAGCACCGTGTCACGTAACGATTCACCTTTGGATACCGATGAGCCCTTCGCGCTGATGTTGATGACATCGGCTGACAACCACTTGCCGGCGATCTCGAAAGATGACCTCGTTCGAGTGGAGTCCTCAAAGAAAAGGTTCACTACCGTACGGCCGCGCAGCGCGGGCAGTTTCTTGACCGGGCGTCCCTGCACCAGCGACATCTCTTCAGCCAGATCCAAGATCTCGCCGATCTCATGTCGATCAAGATCAGCCGCGGACAGTAGGTGGCGCATCAGGCCTCCCGAGGCGGGGCGTCACTGGCCGGCTCAATGCTGACCTGATCTATTCCATCGAGCTCGGTCAGTCGTACGCTGACATGCTCGCCCGCCCGTGTCGGGATATAGCTCCCAATGTGATCAGCTCTGATCGGCAATTCGCGATGGCCCCGATCGACGAGCACAGCTAGCCGAACGGCGCGTGGCCGTCCAAGATCACCAAGTGCGTCCAGCGCCGCTCGCACCGTACGCCCGGAGTAGAGCACATCATCGACCAGCACGACGGTGCTGCCTTCCACCTCTACCGGTAGATCGGTATGCCCGACAGCACGGGTCGGCTGCCGGCGCAGGTCATCGCGATACATCGTCACGTCAATGGCGCCCACCGGAACCCGGACGCCTTCCACTTGATCCATCGCCGTCGCGAGCCGATGCGCAAGCGGCACTCCACGGGTCGGGATACCCATCAACACCAGGCCCTCGGCACCACGGTTGGCCTCCAGGATCTGGTGAGCTATCCGGGCACAAGCGCGGGCAATCTGATCGGCCTCCATAACCACCCGAGACGGCTCTGAACTGACCGCGGCGCCGGGCCAGGGATCATCGCGCCGGGCTTGTGGCGCGCCAGTACCTGACAACAATCCTCCTCTTGGCGGCTCACAATCTCGGCGGAACCACGTTAGGGCGATAACGTAGGGCCGTGAATGAGCTCCTGAGCATGCTAGTGCCTTTGGAAACGTTCTCGGGCTGGCCACAGGTAGCCAACCCCTCGCCGTTGCAATCCCTCGGCTTGCTCGTCGGCATTCCTCTCTTGATCGCCGTGATCGTGATCGCCCTCATCGAGCTTCGCGCCAGGGCCCGCGCTCGGCGCGGCGATGATCCGCAAGCCGGCGACCCACTGTGGGTGGGTGCTCGCGAGTCCGCTGAGGTGGAGCCGGTCAGCGACGACGCCAGCACTATCACGAGTGATCAGGCGACGCGTGAGGCGATATCAGCCCAGGAGAATGTCGAGGGCGGCGACACCGGAGAGCACGTGGGTGGTGCGGGTGCCCGCTGGTGACTCGTTCACCCCGAGCCAGCGCGAGTGGCTCAAGCGCGCCGTTCGCAATGCCGAGGCCGCTTCCGGCCTGACATTCTCATTATTCGTCGGTGTTTCGGAGGAAGACTCGCGCGGGTACGCGGAGCGGCTGCATGGAACACTCGCTGATCGGGATCATTCGGTGCTAGTGATGTGCGATCCGGAGTTCCACAAGCTGGAGATCGTTACCGGCGTCGAAGCGCGACGTGTTCTTGATGATCTTGAGTGCCGGCTGGCAGCGGCAGCAATGCAGACGTCCTTCGCTGGCGGCGACATCGTCGGCGGTCTGGCCGCTGGAATTCAGCAAATGGGAGAGGCGGCGCGGCAGCCCAGGACACTGCACGCAAGCCGCCGGGATCTGGGATAGTGCTCCCATGCGTGTACACATCGGTAGCGATCATGCCGGCTTCGAGCTGAAGAACTACCTGATCACGGCTCTGACCGAGGACGGCCATGAGCTTGTTGATCATGGGCCGGACACCTACGATGCCGAGGACGACTATCCGGTTTACTGCATTCCCGCCGCCGAGGCTGCGGTTGCCGACCCTGGCTCGTTGGGGATTGTGCTGGGCGGGTCGGGCAACGGCGAGCAGATCGCTGCCAACAAAGTCATCGGAACCCGTGCGGTGCTCGCCTACGACTCGGATACCGCCAGGCTCGGCCGGGAACACAATGACGCGAATGTCATCAGCATCGGTGCCCGGATGCACACTGAGGAAGAAGCTCTGGAGATAGTTCGGCTGTTCCTCGCCACACCCTTCAGTGGCGATCCTCGCCACGCACGCCGCATCGGACTGCTCGCCGACTACGAGAAAAATCGTTGACTGCTGGTGTTTTCTAAGCGGGGTCGTTTCACAGCACAGACGTCAAAAGGACACTCGCTTGAACATCCAGACGGGTCGTTTCACAGCACCGGCGTCGAAAAGCCCCGGCTCGCGTTATCAAACCCGCCGACGGCCGTCGACTCGAGCAAGCAGTTCGTCGATGACTTCTGCTGCGACCCGCTCATCGTCAAGGTCTGGGCGGGATACGTCCCGCCCTCGCATGGCACGGTCCAGAGTGACCAACCCCGAGACACCGTCCCGCCCAAAGTCCCGCGGCCAAAGATCGCGCGAGTCGTGCGTGGTCCCCGAGTAGTGTGTTCCTCCGCCGTGCGTTCCTGAGGGACGACCCCCAGGTGGCACCGCACCTGTCATGCCTGACACGCTAAAACAGATTCGCTGACTGCGTGAGTGATCGCAATGGAAGTGTTACGTTCCGCGATCCGCACTGCGAGCGTCGGTTGCGCGAGCAATGCCTAAAACCAGCCGCAGCGACATCAGCTTTGAGGAGGGACCGTGCCGGAGGGCCACACGCTGCACCGGCTTGCGCTCGACTTGACGGAGACCTTCGGCGGTCGGGTGGTCTCGGTTACCAGTCCACAAGGCCGCTTTGCAGAGTCGGCGGCGCAACTGGATCAGACGCGGATGATTGAAGCGACAGCGCACGGCAAGCACCTGTTCTGCGAGTTCGACGGTGATCGTTTGCTGCACATCCATTTGGGTCTTATCGGCGGTCTGGAGCTTGGTCCACCGAGGCCGCCGCGTGGTGAGGTGCGCGTACGGATTGCGACGGAGCGGGCGGCTGCCGACCTGCGGGGGCCGCAGCTGTGTACGGTGCGCACTCCGGCCGAAGTGGCTTTGCGGTTGCGGGAGCTCGGTCCCGATCCGCTCCGGTCAGACGCGAATCCTGATCTTGCCTGGCTGCGAATTCATCGCGCCACTCGGCCGATCGCGGCACTTCTGATGGATCAGACAATCCTGTCCGGCGTGGGCAACGTGTATCGCGCCGAGGTGCTGTTCCGCAACCGGATCAACCCGCATCGCCCGGGCAACAAGCTAAGTCGACGGAGCTGGCAGGGGATTTGGACCGATCTTGTCGAGCTGATGCCGCAAGGTGTGCTGACCAAGCGGATCGACACCGTACGCCCGGAGCACACTCCGGAGGCAATGGGCCGCCCGCCACGCAAAGATGATCATGGAGGTGAGGTCTACGTGTATCGCCGGGCAGGCATGGCCTGCTTGGTATGTGGTTCTAAGGTACGGACCGAGGTGCTGGCTGGTCGCAACCTGTTCTGGTGTGGGCGGTGCCAGCGGCGAGGATGATCTTGGATCCGATGACAACAAGCGGCGGTGAACAATGCGCTGTCAGAATCTCGGCGCGAGTGGGTAAGAGTGCGCCGTGAACAGCGGCGCGATGGGCCAGAGCCGATGAGCATTACAGAACTTCAGACGGGGTTGCCGGCCGAGGGGCTGGTGATTCTGGGCGCTCGCGCGGTACACGTGACGAGCCAGCCCGGGACCGGCCCGCCCATTGTGCTGCTCGGCGGCTGCGCAGTGCCCAGCTATGACTGGGATTTCGTTGCCGACCTGCTGCCCGATCTGGCGCTGGTACGCCTTGATCGACCCGGATTGTTGGGTTCGCCGTGGCCTGACGAACTGCCCCAACTGGCCGCAGAGGTAGGGACGCTGGAGGCGCTGCTCGAAACGACCGGGCCGGCCATCTTGGTCGCCCATTCCATTGCGGGTTTCCACGCCGAGGCTCTCGTTCGGCGACGACCCGATCTGGTTGTCGGTCTGGTGTTGGCAGACGGCAGCGTCGAGCTGAAGCCACGGCAGCCACGGCCTCGCCGCGGCTGGCTTCGGGTTGCCCGGCTGGTGCGGAGAGCAATGGCGGTTCCGGCGCTCGGGCTGCCGGCCCCGTTCCTGCAGCGGTTCTTGGTAGCCGCTCAGAGCCATCGCACGTTGACCGAACCGGTCAGTTTGTTGACCCGGCAAACCTTCCGAGATCCAGACGCGATTGCCAATGTGCTTGCCGAGCAAGCCGCATATAGCCAGCAGGCGTGGGACCTGGCCCGACTGCGCGAGAGCCATGCATGGCCGCAGACTTCCACCATCGTGCTGACCGCCGCCGAGAAAGGCGGGGCCCGATGGATTGCTGAGCAAGCGCAGCTCGCGGCACTGCTCGGCGCACGGCACGTAGTGATCGAGGATTCCCGGCACCTGATCATGATCGACCGTCCCGATGTGGTCGCACAGGTGGTTCGTGGGCTGCGTGGCAACGAGGTTGATCATGACTGAAGCGACGTCGATCCCGCTCGTGGTGGAGTTGTGGTACGCCGATGATGCGCCCGACTTGGGGGACCCTCGACTGCTTCAGGCACTGCGCACGCTATCGCCTGACACCGAACCGCAGATGGAATCACTTGTCGTGCCATATGGTGATGGTTCGGCGCCGTTGCTCACAGTGATCATGCCGGGCAGCCCGCTGGGTGAAGATGGCAAGTCCTTGCCCGATGTCAGTCAGACGTGGGACTGGGAGGATGCCGAATCTGTAGTGGCACGCTGCCGGCGCAGTCTACTGATCACTGAGATGTACGGAGAGGGTCGAACACCGCAGGAGCGGTGGCGTGCGATGAGCGGCGCTGTTGCAGAGCTGATCCGACACACTCATCCAACGGTTCTGAGCTGGCCACAGAGCCAGCGAGTCGGCGACCCGGAGTTATTTGCCGCCGGTGAGCTTGATGGCTTGATCAACGTGCGCTATTTCAGCATCGCCAACGATCCCGGGGCGATGGTGATGGACACTCTCGGGTTACACGTTTTCGGCCTTCCAGATGTGCAGTGCCACTTCCGGGACCGGGGGCCGGCTGAGATTGCGACGATGCTGTTTTCCGCGGCGGCCTACCTGTTCAGGTCTGGCGACGTGATCGCCGACGGAAACACGATCTCCGGACCGCAGGGTGATGAGCGGCTGGTCTGTTTCCGTGAGCCTGCCCTGCTCGAGCCGAGGCGGCAGGTGATTGATGTTGATCTTGGCGACCCGTACGCGGCAGGACGTCGTGACCGGCCTGCCTGACAAGTCGGTGAGGGGCTAACTACTCATCATCTCCGGATCGCAAGGTGCGGCGTACCGACAACAGCTCGACCTCAGGACGGTATGCAACGAGCTGCTCAACCGCATCCAGCACCTCGACCAGATGCGCTCGATCGGGACTGACCGCCGCAACGCCGACAGCCGCCCGCCGATGCAAGTCAAGATGATCAACCTCGGCCACGCTGAGCTCGAACCGCTTACGAACCTCGGCGATTAGCGGACGGATGAGCGAGCGCTTCTCCTTGAGCGAATGGACATCGCCAAGCAGGAGGTCGAACTCCAGCGCACCCATCCACATGGCCATGGGCACAGCCTAAGGACCAGCTGCCGACCGGCCACGTGTTGAGCTAGCGTCGAAGCGAGGAGTTCCACGAGTGTTGTGATCGTGCACCCGACGAAGGAGTGAGGGAACGACATGACCGATTTGCGCAACGCCCGTCATCTCAGCGTCCATGATCTTCGTCGACGCATCAATGAAGGCGATGTCGATACTGTCATTGTCGCTTTCACCGATGCGCAAGGCCGATTGCAAGGCAAGCGAATGCAGGCGGCGTACTTTGCCGAACACGTTCTGGACAGCGGCACTGAGGTTCCTGCGTACCTCCTGTCGGTTGACGTCGACATGAACATCGCAGACCGCTACGACCTGTCAATGACCGACCGGCGTGACGGTGAGATGAGGCTCCTTCTTGACCAGCAGACGATTCGTCTCCTCATGCACCAGCCCGGAACAGTGATGGTGCAGTGTGATGTGGTCGGCTCCGATGAGGCACCGGTCGCCGAGTCGCCGCGAGCGATCTTGAAACAGCAGCTGGAGGCTGCTGGCAAGCGGGGGTACGCCGTCGTGGCCGGCACCGAGCTGGAGTTCATGGCCTTCCACACCAGCTACGATGATGCCTGGAACAGTCGCTATCGTGATCTTGCTCCAGTGAGTCAGTACGACGGCGACTACTCGATCATGAGTGGCGGCCGGGTCGAACCGCTGCTGCATGCAATTCGCAATACGGCGTACGCGGCAGGGATCGACATCGAGTCGGTGACTGCGACCCGAAGCCCGGGGCAGCATGGGATCACTCTCTGCCATGGAGACGTGTTGACGTCGGCCGACAACCACGCGGTTCTGAAGACCATTGCCAAGGAGATCGCTGCGCAGCAGGGCAAGTCCATTACGTTCATGGCCACATACGACGAGCGCCACGCAAGTTCCTGCCGCATTCGGCTATCGCTGCGCAGCCCCGACGACGGCTCGACGGTGTTCTGGAAGGACGACGGACGCACCGCGCTGTGTGACGCTTTCGTCGCCGGCGTTCTGCTCACCTTGTATGACTTCACCTTGCTGTACGCGCCCAGCATCAACTCGTACAAGCGGTTTGCCAGTGGGTCGCTCGCGCCGACGACGATCGCTTGGGGAGTGGACAATCGAGTATCTGCAATCCGGGTGCTGGGCCGAGATGATGCGGCGAGAGTGGAAAACCGGGCGCCGGGCGCGGATGCCAATCCGTATCTCGCACTGGCGGCGATGATCGCGGGTGGGCTCTACGGGATTGATCATGATCTGGAACTCGGTCCGGCGCTTACCGGCAACGCTCACTCATCTGAGTTCTCAAGGATTCCTTGTACCCTGCGAGAGGCCCGACAGGCGTTCAGTACCTCACAGGTCGCCAGGACGGTCTTCGGAGAAGAGGTCGTCGATCACTACATTACGCTGGCGGATCTGGAACTGGCTGCATTCGAGGCCGCTGTCACTGACTGGGAGCTAAGGCGCAGTTTCGAAAGAATGTGAGAATAGGGGCCATGACCGCGGTGGGGGGGAAAAAGGGGCGGCCTGTTATCGGTCTGACCACCTATCGCGAGCAGGCTGCCTGGGGCGTCTGGAACATGTCGGCCGACCTCCTGCCATCGGTTTACACCCGCTCTGTGGAAGCTGCGGGCGGTGTGGTTGTGCTACTGCCGCCCCAGAACGAGGGCATGACCGAGGTCGTCTCCCGGCTCGATGGATTGGTCATCGCCGGAGGCGCGGACGTGGATCCGGAGCGCTACGGAAAGATGCCCCATCCCATGACCAAGGTGCGCCGTGATCGTGACGCTTGGGAGTTTGGATTGCTTGATGCCGCCGATCGGCTTGGCCTTCCGACGCTCGGCATCTGCCGGGGAATGCAGATCATGGCTGTTCGGGCTGGCGGCTCGTTGGAACAGTACCTACCCGATGTTGTTGGGCACGAGGAGCATGCACCCGGCGGCAACGCCTTCGGCTGGACGTCGATTAGCACTCGGGAGGGATCGCGGGTTCGCAACTTTGTCGGTGATCGTGTGCAGGTCAGCTGTCATCACCGGCAATCGGTGGTCAGCCATCCCGGCTTCGAGGCAACCGCTCGCGCCGCCGACGGCACTATCGAAGCCATCGAGGATCCCGAGCGGCCGTTCTGGCTGGGCGTGCAATGGCACCCGGAAAGTGGCGACGACTACGGCCTGTTTCTCGGTCTCATTGAGGCCGCCTCAGCGGTCGACGCGCCCGCGTGATCTCCGGACGCTCTCGGCCTCAGATCGCATCGACCCGATGTAACGCGGGATCCTCGGCAGCGAAGGTTCGGATCGGACCTGGTGGCGTATCTCTGGTCTCGAAGCGGACCGTTACTCGGCCAAGGCCGGATCCCCAGACCCAGCCGCGGCCGTGCTGATCATGCTCGACGTCGAGTCCAGGCACCCAACCTCGGCGAGACGGTTGTGCATCAGGCGTGGGATGATCTTCGACCACCTCATCGGCCGGAATCTCCACCGATCTATCCGCCCCAAAGAGATCCTCTTGCAGGACATCGGTCAGCCCGGCAACGCCAACACCAAGGAGCCGGACTCCTTCTCTGACGTCCACGGAAGCGAGCAAAGAGCTGGCAACCGAGCCGATGACATCAGCGCGGTCGGTTGCATTGAGCAACGTTCGTGATCTTGTCAGAGTAGAGAAGTCATGATGCCTGACCTTGATCGTGACAGTATGGGCAAACAGTCCCGCCGCGTGCAGCCTGGTCGAAACTTGCCGTGCATCGCCGAGCAAGATCGCGGTGAGCTCCTCGCGCGAAACAAGATCGGTTTCGAAGGTGTCCTCGACGGAGATCGATTTCGTCTCGCGGTCGGGCTCGACCGGCCGGTCGTCACGCGCGTACGCCAGGTCGATCAACGCCTGCGCATGCGTCTTCCCGATCACCTGTGTCAGCTCATCCAACGCGCATTTCTGTAGATCAGCGACGGTATGAATGCCGATGCGGTGGAGCTTGTCTTGTGTGACCGGGCCGACGCCTGGAATGACACTGACCTGCATCGGTCGCAGTAGCTCCAGCTCTTGACCCGCTTCGATGATCGACCAGCCGTCGGGCTTGGCCAGCTCGGTGGCGACCTTGGCTATGAACTTCGAGCTGGCGACACCGACCGATGCAGTCAAGCCGTCGGTTGCCGTCCGGACTCCGTCCTTGAGCTCGTCGACCAGCAGCTTCAGGCCGGGTCGGCTGAAGGCAACCGCAGTCGTTGCGGCGCGGAGATCGACGAACGCCTCATCGAGGGACAACGGCTCGACCAATGGCGACAGCCGACGTAGCACGTCCATCACGTGACGGCTCGCTGTGTGGTAGGCACCGAAGCGACCTACCAAGAACGCCGCATGTGGACAGCGCCGCCGCGCCTCATGTGTCGGCATGGCAGACCGTACGCCGAACATTCTCGCCTCATAGGATGCCGTGGCCACTACGCCGCGCTGACCAAGGCCGCCAACGACGACTGGCTTGCCCCGTAGTGATGGCTTGTCGCGCTGCTCGACGGAGGCGAAAAATGCATCCAGATCGAGATGCAGTACCGATGCCTCGCGTCGCACGGGCCCCATTCTGCTGTGCCAGCCGACATGCATCGATCAGCACGCGAGGAACGCAGCGTAGCGTTGGTACGTCAGGGGTCGAGGAAGTACTGATCGGGAGATGTCGTGCCGGAATCAATGAACGGTCTGCAGAGACAGAACGGCGAGATGTGGCCGGGACGGCCATATCCGCTGGGTGCGACGTTCGACGGCACTGGAGTCAACTTCGCACTCTTCTCCGAAGTGGCGTGGAAGGTCGAGCTTTGCCTCATTGGCGAGGACGGGGAAGAGACCCGGATCGAGTTCATCGAGGTCGACGGCAACGTCTGGCATGCCTACCTGCCACGCATCCAGCCGGGCCAACGTTACGGCTACCGCGTCTATGGTCCGTACGAGCCTGAGAATGGCCACCGATGCAACCCGTCCAAGTTCTTGTTGGATCCGTACGCGAAGGCCATCAGTGGCCAAATCGACGGCCATCAATCGTTATTCTCCTACCGTTTTGACGATCCGACCCAATTCAATGACTCGGATTCCCTGGGCCACACCATGCTGTCGGTGGTCACGACGCCGTACTTCGACTGGGGCCATGATCGGCCGCCGCGTCACCAGTACCACGAGAGTGTCATCTACGAGATGCACGTGAAGGGTCTGAGCATGACTCATCCCGGCATTCCAGATGACGTCCGGGGAAGCTATGCGGCGATCGGTCATCCGGTGATCATCGAGCACCTGACCTCGCTTGGAGTTACCGCAGTCGAATTGTTGCCGGTCCATCAATTTGTCAATGACAGCTATCTCGTTGATCGAGGTCTGTCCAACTACTGGGGCTACAACACCATCGGCTTCCTCGCGCCTCACAACGGGTATATCAGCAATCTCGATCTTGGTCAGCAGACCACCGAGTTCAAGGCGATGGTCAAGTCGCTGCATGAAGCCGGCATCGAAGTGATCTTGGACGTGGTCTACAACCACACCGCAGAAGGAAACTCGCTGGGGCCGACGATAGCCTTCCGCGGCATCGACAACACGGCCTACTACCGGCTTGTCGATGGGGCAAAGGAGCATTACTACGACACCACAGGCACTGGCAACAGCTTGTTGATGCGCAACCCGCATGTGCTCCAGCTGATCATGGACTCATTGCGCTACTGGGTTCTGGAGATGCGCGTCGACGGATTCAGATTCGATCTTGCTGCAACGCTTGCCAGGCAGTTCCATGAGGTGGACAAGCTGTCAGCCTTTTTCGACATCATCCAGCAGGACCCGGTGATCTCACAGGTCAAGCTGATTGCCGAACCGTGGGATCTCGGCGACGGGGGCTATCAGGTCGGGAACTTCCCGCCGTTGTGGTCGGAATGGAACGGCAAGTACCGCGACACGGTACGCGACTTCTGGCGTGGAGAGCCGGCGTCGCTGGCTGAGTTCGCTTCCCGGATCACTGGATCCAGCGACCTGTACGAGCATTCCGACCGGCGTCCTACCGCCTCGATCAACTTCGTGGTTGCCCACGACGGCTTCACGCTGCGTGATCTTGTCTCGTACAACTACAAGCACAACGAGGCGAACGGCGAAAACGGACAGGACGGCGAAAGCCACAATCGATCATGGAACTGCGGCGTTGAAGGGGAGACCGACGATCCCGCGGTTAATGAACTGCGGTTACGACAGCAGCGAAACTTCATCACCACGATGATGGTGAGTCAAGGTGTCCCCATGCTCGCGCACGGAGATGAGCTTGGACGGACACAGCGCGGCAACAACAACGTGTACGCCCAAGACAACGAGATCTCTTGGGTGAACTGGGATCTCAACGCCGACCAGAAGGATCTGCTCGCTTTCACCTCAGCGGCAATCAGCCTGCGCAAAACTCATCCGATACTGCGGCGGCGGCGGTTCTTTGCCGGTGATGCCAAGCACGGCGGCCGTAGTGAGCTCGGCGACATTATGTGGTTCAAGCCTGACGCGTCCGAAATGGACGAGGCTGATTGGAATTCCGGGTTTGCCCGCAGCCTGATGGTATTTCTCAACGGCGACGCCATTCCCGAGCTCGATGCGGTCGGCCGGCCAATCGTCGATGATCATTTCCTGTTGCTGTTCAATGCGCACACAGAACCGATCAGGTTCACGATGCCGGCGGCAGAACTCGGCCAGAACTGGCTGGTGCGACTGGACACCGCTACCGGACAGGTCGATCCACCAGCGGTGAAGCCCTGGCGGGCCAGGTCGACCCATCGGGTCGAGGCACACGCCATGGTCGTGTTGTCGACTACGGTCGTGCCCGAGGCTGAACGTGCCGCTTCGCAGTCCCGAGCATTACGGGCTACTGCGTCTGCCGCGAAGGCGCCCAGGAGACCGTAACGACTGACCCTGGCGTACGTCTGGTCTCTCGGTCGGAAACCTACGTAAACGTAGGTTGCAGCGCCGGAGTGCCTGGGTAAAGGAGGGGTAGAACTCGAAGGCGACCCGCGCATCGAAAGGTGGCCAAGTCGGGCTGTGACTGGGACTATTGCTGAGCAAAGGCGGGATGACGAAACCGGTTATCCGTGTCTCCCGCCCCCTTGTTGAGTAGCGGTCTCTGGCAGGCCGCACGGCGACAGCGAGGAGTGAATGATGACGGTAGAAACTCCGGCACCAGGTCCTGCGCCTTCCTCACCCGTTGATCGCGGATCGGGCAGGCATCGAGTGGTGATCATCGGTTCTGGATTCGGCGGGCTCTGGGCTGCGCAAGCTTTGGCCAAGGCTCCCGTTCAGGTCACCATGATCAGCGGGACGTCACACCATCTCTTTCAGCCGCTGCTGTACCAAGTTGCTACCGGGGTCCTGTCTGAGGGCGAAGTCGCACCAGCGACCCGTGAGGTATTGAAGCGTCAGCAGAACGCCACAGTGTTGCTCGGCCGGGTTACCGACATCGACATCAACGCCAAGACAGTCACCTCGGTCAGCCCCGTGGGTAACACTGTTACGCCGTACGACAGCTTGATAGTGGCTGCGGGCGCCGGTCAGTCGTACTTCGGCAATGATCAATTCGCCGAGTGGGCCCCAGGTATGAAGAGCATCGATGACGCGCTGGAACTGCGCGGTCGAATCTTCGGCTGCTTCGAGCTCGCTGAACTTACTGACGACCCGGCGGAGCGAGAGGAGTGGCTGACTTTCGTTGTAGTCGGTGCTGGTCCTACCGGTGTCGAAATGGCGGGCCAAATTCGAGAAATGGCTGAGCGAACACTTCCACGGGACTTCCGTCGCATCGACACAACAAAGGCCAAGGTGATCCTGCTAGACGCTGCCCCGGCCGTGCTACCCAATTTTGGCGACAAGCTCTCGGCGGCAGCCAAGAAGCAGCTTGAGAGCATCGGTGTGGATGTTGAGCTCAACGCCAAGGTCATCGGTGTCGACAACTTCGGCGTTGACATCATCGACGCTGACGGCAACAAGCGGCGGATTCGTTCTCGGTGCAAGGTCTGGGCGGCTGGGGTTAGTGCCTCACCGCTGGGAAAGCAGCTAGCTGAACAAAGCGGCGCCGAGCTCGATCGCGCCGGTCGGGTGAACGTCAAACCGGATCTCACCTTGCCCGGACATCCTGAGGTCTTCGTGGTGGGCGACATGATGGCCCTGGACAAGCTGCCGGGCGTGGCGCAGGTCGCGATGCAGGGTGGCAAATACGCAGCCGACCAGATTGTCGGGAGGCTGCGTGGAGAGCCGCCTGGAAAACCCTTCAAATACTTTGACAAGGGCAGCATGGCGACCATTTCCCGATTCCACGCCGTCGCCAGCGTGGGCAACAGGCTTCACTTTGCCGGCTTCTTCGCATGGTTGATGTGGCTCGGTGTGCACGTCCTCTACCTCGTCGGGTTCAAGAACCGGCTCACCACCGTGCTGCACTGGGCCGTCAGTTTCGTCTTCCGCGGGCGTTCGCAGCGGACGACGACAAGACAGCAGATCGTTGCCCGTACTCGGTTGGCCCGCCTGGAAGCCGAGGAGGCCCAGGACCAGACCCCGGCAGCCGAGCCCTCCGCCACTGCGAGCCTAGGCGATAGCGGTGCTGCTGAGACTGCCCCCGCTCCAGTGCAGCAGGCTCCTGAGAGCTGATACTGCATCACGCCTAAGGTGCGTCGGGGGAGTTGCCGGTAGTGCAGAACACCAGCCCGGTGGGATCCCGAAGAGCCATCCAGCCGTCGCCGGGTCCGATGCGCGTCGCGCCGAGCTGAACAAGGCGTTGCGCATCGGCTTCTAGATCATCGGTACCAAGATCGATGTGAGCTCGTACGGTGGTACCTGGGTCATCGTCGCCGAGCCGCTGGAAGAGCAGCTGCACGCTGGAGCCCGACGGTGGATACAGCTTGCCAGCGAACTCCTCGGAATCACTTGTTGACCATCGCCAGTTCAGGGCGGACTGCCAGAAAGCCACTTCGGCATCATGCAGGTGGGCCGGCGAGTCGACGCAGACCTGCACTAGCCGGCTGCGGTGACCGTCCCATGTCAGTGCGGATGGACGGATGTGCTCATGGCGGTTTACCAGGCAGAATGGCAGTCCGCCTGGCGAGGCCATCGGGCACCAGCCCACAGCCTCGCCGACCACTTTGGCGCCGAGTCCAACAAGTCGCTGCATCTCGGCATCGTCAGTAACCTCAAGATCAAAATGGATGCGCGGTCCATGATCACCGACCTGTTGATGCACGTAGGCATCGCCGGTGGCCGGCTCGAAGCTGCGGAACTCTGGATAGCCAGGCCAGTGCTTGCCGAGTTGCCAGCCAAGTGCTGCGGACCAGAACTTCGCCGACTCTTGTGCCACCTCGGCGCGGATGTCAATAAAGACATGCAGCCACTGAGGGTCCTGGTTGATCATGTCGTCGGTGAGTCCTCGTCCTCGGACAACTCCCGTACGGCACGGTCCAGCGCTACCACGCCCTGAACAAGGGCACGCAGATCGTCGATGTGGAGTCTTCGAAGAACTGGCGTTGGCATTGTTCCCGAGGAACTAAGCAGGCTCCGGATCGTCGCGTTGCCCTCTGGCGTCACGCTGAGCGGGCGAACGCGTCGGTCTGCTGGATCCTCACCCCGCGTCACCATGCCGTGTTCCACCAGACGATCAACCAAGCCAGACATCGTCGCCACCGACACCTTGAGCTGAGCGGCCAGTTCGTGTCCGGTTGCTCTTTCAGGATCGATTGCGATCATCGTCAACACCTTGAGCTGCTGCATGGTGAGCGGCGTCGAAATCAGCGGCTCGGCCATTGAAGAGAGCGCTCGCCGTTCAAAACCGTCCTGAATCCGTTCCAGGCAGCCGATCAACTCTTCTTGTTCGCTGTGAATTGCCGCGGCGTCGCGAGCGGTTTCAGTCATGGTGGCCTGCTGTCTTCATCAATCTGAGATCTTTGTTGAGAAGGATCGTAACGGCTTGATTATCCCGGTTGTCCTAACTGTAAGCTCCATGCGAATGATTGTGTCGATACCTACGTAACGGTGTTGTCGGCATCGGGGTCGGGACTACGCGTGGAAGGGAGCAAGCTTTATGACTTCCCTGACACGGCTTAGCCTGGCCAACCGCATGATCGTGGGCCTGGCGACGCTCGCGATCGTGGTCTTCGGGGTCCTGGCGACTCTCAACCTCAAGCAGGAGTTGCTGCCGTCGATCCAAGTGCCTACAGCGATCGTGACGGCCAACTACCCGGGGGTGTCGCCGCAGATCGTCGCAGACGATGTATCGACCCCACTGGAACGCGCGCTAACGGGCGTATCAGGTGTCACCAAGGTGCAATCGACCTCTTCAAACGGCGTTGCCAGTATCACTGTCGAATGGGAGTACGGCCTGGACCCGGACAAAGTCGTGGGGGACATACGGAATGCGGTCGACGGGCTGAAATCCACGCTGCCAGACCAGGTGGAGACCGAGGTCATTACCGGCAGAACCGACGACATCCCCGTGCTGCTACTTGCTGTCGCTTCTGACGCTTCACTGGACGAGGCCGGCCGTCAGGTCGAGAACGTTGCGGTACCTGACTTGTCCGGAATTGACGGCGTACGCAGTGTCACGGTGACAGGGCAAAACACCACCCAGCTGCTGGTGACGTTGCGGCCGCGGGATCTTCGCAAACACGACGTCTCGGCCCAGGCAGTGACCCAAACTGTGCAGGGACAGGCGACTGTCACGCCCGCCGGCAGCAGCTTCGACAAGGACCTCGAGCTTGCCGTCGAGGTCGGCACTTCTAGCAGCACTGTCAAGCATTTCCGAGCCCTGCAGGTACCGACCCCCGACGATCCGGTTTCGCTTTCCGCGGTGGCCGACGTCAAGGTGGAGTCAATCGAGTCGACCTCGATCGCTCGAGCTGATGGCCGGCCGGCCCTCAGCGTAGCTGTACTCAAGGACACCGATGCCGATGCGGTGGAGATCTCCCACCAGGTGCGCGACAAGATCCCGAGCCTCGAGCAGAAGCTAGGCAACAACACAACGATCACCACGATCTTCGACCAGGCGCCGCTGATCGAGCAGTCGATTCATGATCTTGCGGTCGAGGGTTTGCTCGGCTTGGCCTTCGCCGTGCTCGTGATCTTGGTCTTCCTGTTCTCGGTTCGCGCCACCTTGATCACCGCGATCTCGATTCCGCTCTCGCTGTTGATCGCCATGATCGGTCTTCAGCTCGGCGAATACTCGCTCAACATCTTTACCCTGGCCGCCCTCACCGTGGCGGTCGGCCGCGTGGTTGATGATTCGATCGTCGTGGTGGAGAACATCAAGCGTCGGGCCACGGGGCACCGGACGCTGACGACCGGCGATGTACTTGCCTCAGTCCGAGAGGTGGCCGGTGCCGTCACTGCGTCGACACTGACGACCGTCACTGTGTTCGCTCCGGTGGCCATCGTCTCCGGCGTAGTCGGCGAGCTGTTCCGGCCATTCGCGATCACGGTCGCCGTCGCGCTGGGCGCCTCGCTGCTGGTGTCGATGACGATCGTGCCAGTGCTGGCTTACTGGTTCTTGCGAGGAGCTTCGGGGCGCCAACAGCAGCCTGCGGCCGCTACCGATGCGAAGGTCGAGACGGCGGAAGCAGCTGTGACCCACACTGCGGAAGAAACGAAGGTGACACGCCTTCAGCGCGGTTATCTACCCGTCCTCCGGTTTGGTCTGCGGCATCCGTTCATCACTCTCGGTCTGGCCCTTGTGGTCTTTGTAGCGACGCTCGGCTCAGCCACCCTTTTGAAGACAGATTTCTTGGGCTCGGTCACCGACCAAACCACACTCGCCATCCACCAGAAGCTGCCGCCGGGCACGAGGTTGTCGACCACAAGCGCCGCAGCCGAGAAAGTCGAAAATCTCCTCAAGGCCGACCCCCAAGTCAAGAACTACCTAGTGACCATCGGCGGCAGCCTGGTTCCGGGTGCAACGCCGAACACCAACACTGCAGAGTTCACGGTCTTACTTGTCGATGAGGCGAGCGCCGAGGCGTTACGGCCGCAGCTGCAAGAGAAGATGGTCGAGCTCGGCCAGTCGGCCGGTGAGCTCACCGTGACATCGACTAATAACGAATCGAGCACCAACGACCTCACCGTCACTGTTTCGAGCGAGAACACCAAGAGCTTGGATACAGGCGCCAAGCGCATTGAGCAGGAGTTGGAGGCCGTTTCCGGTCTCAGCAATATCCGGAGCAACCTGGAAGAGCAGCGCAAGGTCCTCAAGGTCAATCTCAACAAGAAGAAGGCAGCCTCCCTCGGCTTTACCCAGGGCGATGTTGGGCAAGCAATCTCCGGTGCCTTGCGCGGTACCCAGGTCGGCTCGGTCACGCTCAGCGGCGAGCAGCGAGACATCTTCGTTCGCACTCAGGCCGCAGAAGAACCAAGCCCTTCCGATATCGGCAATCTGGAGCTTCCAGTCAGCCAGCTGCAGCAGCAAAAGGCGCAGAAGAAGGCTTCGGACAAGCTGGCCGACAAACAGAAGGCCCTTGCCGACGAGCAGCAACGCATAGCCGACGATGCCACAGCGGATCAGAAGGATGAGCTGCGCAAACAGCGATCCAAGCTCCAGCAAAACCGCTCAGACACTGTGGACCAATTGCGGCAAACGAGGCATCAGCTGACTGACACTCGGCGTCAGCTGTCAAAGCTCAAAGCCAATCCGCCTAAGCCGCCCCGGCCGAATCCAGCGGTGCCTCCTGTCCCGGTAACAAGCGACCAGTTAGCCCACCAACTGCAGACCCAACAATGGTCACAACAGGTCGCCCAGTTGAGTGCGGCAGTGACGCAGACCGAGAAGGCAATCGATCAGACCGCAGCCAGCATCGATCAGATCGACGAAAGCATCACCCAGGTTGACAAGCAACTGAACGCGGCCGATGAGCAGGCCCAACAGGCCGCGGAGCAGCGGAAGAAGCAGGAAAAACTGCAGGACGAGCAGGAGGCGCTGTCCGACGTACGCGCCAAGCCGGTAAAGGTCAAGGACGTGGCCAAGGTTCAACAGGTGCTGGCTCCGACAACGGTCACTCAGATCGAAGGAACCCCGTCGGTCACCATCTCTGCCACACCAGAGGCCAGCGACCTGGGCGCCCTGACGGCGACAATTCAAGGCAGGCTGGACGCCATTACCGACCTACCGCCGGGCGTCACCGCAACACTTGGCGGTGCCGCACAGGATCAGCGCGACGCGTTCAACCAGCTAGGGCTGGCCATGCTGGTCGCCATCGCACTGGTTTTCATGATCATGGTCGGCACCTTCCGTAGTCTGGTGCAGCCGTTGATCTTGATGGTTTCCATCCCGTTTGCCGCGACAGGAGCCATTGCCGGCTTGCTGATCACCGATACCCCGCTCGGAGTTCCGGCGATGGTTGGTCTGTTGATGCTGATTGGGATTGTGGTGACCAACGCGATCGTGCTGATCGATTTGATCAATCAGTACCGGCGGCGCGGTGAGGATCTGCACTCGGCGATTGTCGACGGTGCCCGACTGCGGTTGCGGCCGATCATCATGACGGCGTGTGCGACGATCTTCGCGCTGATCCCCATGGCGCTCGGATTCACGGGCGGTGGTGCGTTCATCTCCGGCCCGCTAGCGATCGTTGTCATCGGCGGCCTAGTCTCCTCGACGGTGCTCACCCTGCTGCTCGTACCCGTGCTCTATTCACTCGTCGAGCGACGGAGTGAAAGACGTAGATTGCGCACAGCCGAGGTGGCTGCCTGATCAGCATGTGTCGAGCGTCATCAATATCTCCAGAGGCTGGACGGCGTTAAGGTAAGGCCACCCTTCAGCAGGGCCAAAAGCTTGGAGGATGCATGAATATCAACTGGTCAACCGAGTGGTTCAGAAGTCTGCTCTGGGTGCTCGAGGTGTTCGTTGCTGTCGTAGTCGGCTTCGCGTTGATCGGGTGGCTGCTGATCCGGCGCACTCGCTGGGGCCGGCAGTTCTGGCGGCTGTCCGGTGAGTACTTCATCCCGCATCAGCGCACCTGGCTGAGCTGGCGGCCTATCCTGACCGTTGCAGTGTTGCTTCTGCTCACCGTCGCATCCGTCCGGCTCAATGTCCTTCTCACTTACCAGAGCAATGGTTTGTACACGGCGCTGCAGAACTTGGATGCGCCGTCATTCTGGAAGTTCCTCTGGATCTTCGCAATTCTGGCGACGATCTACGTCGTACTTGTCCTTGTCACCTTCTACATCGGCCAGGCGCAGATCATCCACTGGCGGCTGTGGCTCAACGAGCGGATGGTCGGTGACTGGCTCAGTGGGGCGGCGTATCACCGCGGGCGGTTCGTCAGCTCACCAGTCGACAACCCCGATCAGCGTATCCAGCAAGACATCACCTCTTACGCATCCGATTCCCAGGACTTGGCTATCGGGGCGGTGTCATCGTGTGTATCACTGGTCTCCTTCACGATCATCTTGTGGACACTGTCGGGCCCGGTGACGGTTTTCGGTCTGCAAATCCCGCGCGCGATGGTCTTTCTCGCCTACATCTACGTGATCATCGCGACCGTCTTGGCATTCAAGATCGGCAGGCCGCTCATCCGGTTGAACTTCCTCAATGAGTTGCTGACAGCCTCGTACCGCTACGCCTTGGTACGGATCCGCGACAACTCCGAGAACATCGCGTTCTACCGCGGGGAGCCGGTGGAGAACCGCGGGCTCATGTCGCGCTTTGGGGCGGTCATTGCCAATACCTGGGCGATTGTGTTCCGAAGTTTGAAGTTTCAAGGATTCAACTTGGTGATCAGCCAAATCGCCGTGGTGTTTCCGATCATCATCCAGGCTCCGCGATTCTTCAGTCAGCAGATCACGCTCGGCGATGTCACTCAGACGGCCCAAGCATTCGGTGAGGTTGAGGGCGCGTTGTCATTCTTCCGACTCGCCTACGACGATTTCGCGAGTTACCGAGCCTCGCTGAACCGGCTGACCCAGTTGCTCGACGCCAATGAAGAGGCACGTGCACTGCCCGCGCCAGTAACTGAGGAGCGGGAGGCTGGGCTCGGCGTCCGTGACCTGGATGTGCGCCTTCCGGATGGTCGGCCGCTACTCACCGATCTTGATCTTGATCTTGGCGGCGGAGAGTCGCTGCTGGTCAGGGGAGCGTCCGGCAGTGGCAAGACGACCCTGCTGCGCAGCCTCGCCGGCTTGTGGCCGTACGTCAATGGGGCTATCGCGCGGCCCATGGATGGACAGGCGATGTTCTGTGGTCAGCAGCCGTACCTGCCACTCGGCACCTTGCGTACCGCGCTGGCCTATCCATTGCCTGCGGAGACCCTCAGCGACGATCAGGCCATCGAGACGCTACGTGCCATGCAACTTGGGCACCTGGCCGACCGGCTGGATATGGAGACCGACTGGTCCAAGACGCTCTCACCTGGCGAGCAGCAGCGACTAGCGTTCGGCCGCATTCTGTTGGCGAAACCGGCGATGGTCTTCCTCGACGAGACCACGTCCGCGCTCGACGAGGGGATGGAGCACGCGATCTACGAGCTGGTACGCGAGCGGCTCCCAGACTGCACCATCGTCAGCGTTGGGCATCGAACCAGTCTGGAGAATCTCCACACCAATGAGCTCACCCTGCTCGGCGAGGGCCAATGGGAAACCAGGACCCTGGTTGTTTAGGCCGTCTTGTGCGGCCGGCTTGCCTTTTCCAGAAAGTGGTCGACAACAACACCGAATCTGACTCGGAGTGTGTTGTTGCTGACCACTTTCCGGAAGAAATGAAGCCGATCTGAGGGGTGATCTACGAGCGACGCCGAACGCGTGCCAGCCATTCTTCGCGAGTGATCACGTAGACCGGCCAGCCCTGGGTGTTGGTTCCCGCCGACCGCATCCCCAGTTTGGCGAGCAATGCCTGGGCCGGGCGGTTTTCCGGCCGGGTTTCGGCGCCGATGGCCGGTAGACCGAGCTGCTCGAATCCGGTATCGATGGTTGCGATGGCAGCCTCGAAGCCCAGCCCTTGACGCGAGAATCCTCGGTTGCCGCGTCCTCCCAGGCCAACCACTGGGCCGTAGCCGTAATCCTCATGTTGCAGCCCCACGTCGCCGACGATCTGTCCGGACTCGGTATGGATCACAGTCCACAGACTCAGTTGATCATCTTGATCAAAGAGGTTGATCTTGGTCTGCACCCACTCGCGTGCCTCTTCGACAGTGGAGGGCAAGTCCGAGTTCAAATGCTGCATCGTCTCCACATCGCCATAGACAGCGAGCAAGGCTTCCGCATCGTCAAGTTGCATCGGTCGGATGATCAATCTGGTGGTTTTGATCGGAAATCGAATCGGCACTCAGACAGTATGGACTGCAGGCAACTATTTAGGTTTCCATATGATCTGGTCGCCGTACTACGAATGGCAGCTATGTCGGGGATGGGCCCGGAGGGCCACTCGGGTCGCGGCACAGCCGATGGGGGCTCCGCGAGCTGAGCGAGCGTCTAGGTATTACCCCAGCGGCAGCGACCGATCTGGTAGACCGTCTTGAGCGCGCCGGTCACCTCGAGCGACATCGCGACACGGTGGAATGCCGCCGGGTCCACCTCATTCCGACCACTTCGGCCCTGGATCAGGTAGCCAAGGAGTTGCGACCGCTCATAGCCATGCTGGACGCGGTCGCTAAAAGATATAGCGATGCCGAACGGGATGCGGTCAGTCGGTATCTCGGTGATGTCCTTGGCGTCTACGACCGCTTTGCCCATGAGTCGCGGGTGTCCGGGTGAGTCAGCAACCCTTGCGCCGCCACGCGATGACGACCTGAATAGCGCAAGCAAGGATCGACTCGTCGTACACGCGACTGGGAGTCCGCTGCTCTGGTGCCTCGCGGCCTGCCTGGCACTAACCGGATTGACCTGGATATTGGGGCAGTGGCTGGCCGGCGTCGAGCTCGGCCCGGATCGCGGCGCATCCTGGTACTACTGGCAGCTTCCTCATCCAAGCGTATGGACTCGGCTGTCCGCCTGGACCGGATACGCGCTGCACCAGCTC
>Ga0207428_10000408_pt1 | contig 53318 bp, 44 predicted proteins | sample RhiMethybrSRZTD1_FD_187600 | JGI IMG/M metagenome (GOLD analysis project Ga0207428, IMG submission 187600) | Populus rhizosphere microbial communities from Tennessee, USA - Rhizosphere MetaG P. TD hybrid SRZTD1 (SPAdes) (version 3) | ecosystem: Host-associated > Plants > Roots > Rhizosphere >...
ACCTGGTGGGACACGACGGCGACGAGCCCGTCCTTCTCGTCGTGCTTGGCGAGGATCTCGCGCATGGCCTGGACCGCGCGCTCGTGCACGGCCTGCAGCGATTCGCCGCCGGGGAGGGTCACCGCCGTGGGGTCGTCGCGCCACTTCAGGTAGAGCGGCAGGTCCGGCAGCTCCGATTCCAGCATCCCTTCCCAGTCCCCGTGATCGATTTCGTTGAAGCGAGGATCGGAGACCACGCCGAGGGAGTGCGGTCCGGCGACGTACGACGCGGTTTCGAGGGCGCGAGGCAGAGCGCTCGAGTAGACCGCCTGGAGCGGCACTTCCCAGAGAAGGCGCGACAGCGCGCGCGCCTGCTCCTTGCCGGCGTCGTTGATGGAAGCGCCCTGGCTCCCCTGCACGCGCCGCTCGCGATTCCAATCGGTCTCGCCATGACGCACGAAGACGATGTCCCGGCCGGGCGACATGGAGTGTTGGGCTAGATCCGCTCGTCCCGAACGAGGATCTCCGCGTTCAGGATGGCCGCGCCCGCGGCGCCGCGGATCGTGTTGTGCCCGACCGCCTCGAATTTCCACTCGAGGACGGGGCACGGACGGAGCCGCCCGACCGTGATCCCCATTCCTCCCGCGCGATCGGCGTCGAGGCGCGGTTGCGGGCGGTCGTTCTCGGGTCGCGCTTCGATGGGCTGGTCGGGAGCACTCGGGAGGTTGAGCTTCCGGAGCGGACGGAAGCCCTCCCACGCGTCGAGGATCCGCTTCTTCGAGACCCGGGTCTTGAGGCGGAGGCTGATCGCCATCTGGTGGCCGTCGAGCACCGCCACGCGGTGGCAGAGGGCGCTCACCGGGAACTCGGCGTGCGCGATTCCCTTCGGACCGATGCGTCCCAGGATCTTCTGCGTCTCGCTCTCGATCTTCTCTTCTTCCCCAGAGATGAACGGCACGACGTTTCCGAGGATGTCGAGGGACGGAACGCCGGGATAGCCGGCGCCGCTCGTGGCCTGGAACGTGGTGACGATCGCCGCGTCGACGCCGAACGCCTGGTGGAGCGGCGCCAGCGCGATCGCGATCACGATCGTCGAGCAGTTGGGATTCGTGACGAGGCCGCCGCCGTTCTTGTAGGGCTGGAGGTCGAGGAGCTTCAGGTGATCCCGATTCACCTCCGGGATCGCGAGCGGCACACCGGGGTCCATGCGGTGGTTGCGCGCGTTCGACGACACGAGGTGTCCGCGGCTCGCGTACTCATGCTCGATCTCGCCCGCCACCGACGCGTCGAGGGCCGAGAAGAGAACGCGGCCCTGGAGCTTGTCCCCGGGGGCGCGCACGCGGAGCTTGGCGACGTCGGCCGGGATGCGGGTCGTGAGCTTCCATCGGGAGCCGACCGCCTCCGCGTAGGAACGCCCGGCGCTCTGGTCGGACGCCAGGATCTCGATGATCTCGAACCAGGGATGCCCTTCGAGCAGCTGAACGAACCGCTGCCCGACCGTGCCCGTGCCGCCGAGCACGGCGACCGGGATCTTCCGGCGCGCCCCCGACGCGTTCTGCTTTCGCCCCGAACTCGTTGTGACGGCTCGTTTTCTTGACGGCATAGACCTCGGATGATACGGTTCCCCGCGCGTTTGCCGCAACGTCATTCCCACTCCTCGGGGCGCTCCGCTTGGCTCCACGACTCGCATCGCCGCTCTCCACCCTGCGCCCCGCCGCCGCGGTCCTGGTCGCGCTCGCAGCCGTGCTTTTCTCCTCGAGCTCCACCTTCGCGCAGGCGCTCCTCGAGCCGATCCCGCTGAGCGCCGACTTCTCTTCCGTCACGCTCGTGCCCGGGGTTTCGACGCCTGTCGGCGTGAACGTCCGCGAGGTGAACGGCGTCGCGGCCACCCTGACCAGCGCGCGCGCGGATTTCTATGCGGCACCATTGCCGCCCGGGCACTACGGATTCTCGGTCGTTCCGCTCCGCTCCATTGCGATTCCCTTCCAGGCATCGATCCCGCGCCTCGGCGTAACCCGGCTCAACGTTCCCGTCACGCTGCCTCCGGATCTCGCGCGCCAGGCGCCGGGGGGAATTCTGGGCTTCGGGCTCGTCTTCGAAGGCACGGACGAGCTTGGCTTGCCGGTGTCGTTCCAGGCGATCTCGGGGAGCGTGGCCTCGCCGGTCGACACGCTGACGGCCGTGGCGCTGGCGCAGGTGGTCCCGGCGATGGCGGCGAATCTCGCGATCCAGTCGATCGCGCTCGAGCGTCCCCTTCCGGGCGCGGCCTACGCCGCCGGCGACACCGTGCGCGTGCTCGCCGTCGTCACGGGATTCGGCACGGGATCGTTCCGCGTGCTCGTGACGATGGACGGCGATCCGGTCGCGATGGAGGACGGCTACATGGAGTCGGGGCGTCCGGTCACGATCGAGCCGCGCGGGCCGATGCCCTCGCGGCGGCTGGGGGAGCACCGGCTCCACGTGATCGTCGAGTGGCCCCAGAACGTCGCGGCGCGTCCGGTCACGATCGTCTGCATGCCGCCCCCTTCCGGCATTGCACCACCGCCCAAGCCCGAAGAAGCCGATACGCTCCAGACCGAGGTCGTGCCGCCGCGTCCTCCGTCTGCATTCACGCTCGACGCCACCTACCTCGCGCTCGGGAAGTCCGAGTTCCGCGACGAGGAATCCGCCGGGCTCGCATGGTCGGCGTGGCGCGCCCACTACGCGATCTCGAAGACCGCGGAGCTCCGCGCGAACGCGACCTGGCGGCTCCGCATGGACGAACCGGAGAACGGGAGCGGATCGCCGGAGCAGATGGACCTGAAGCTCTCGGTGAAGGACGGCTCGGTGGCGCTCGGAGATCTCGCGCCCTCGCTCGCGGCCGATGCGCCGCTCCTCGCGAGCCCGGTGCCGCGGCGCGGCGGCGAGATCGAGTGGCGCGGCACGCCGCTCGGAACGCTCCAGGGCTTCGTCGCGCTCCAATCGCGCCCTAGGTCCGCGGCAGGAGCCATCGACCAGCCGCGCTCCGACCTCTATGCCGCGCGGCTCGCGCACGGGTTCGCGGCGGACCGGATCCAGGCCGCGCTCTACGGCGGGTACGTGCACGACGACCCCGTAGCCGGAGCGCCCGACTCGGTGGTGCGCACGCAGGAGATCTTCGGGGGATCGGGATCGGCCAAGCTCGGCGAAACCTGGAATCTCACGGGGGACGCGGTCACGGTGCGGCATCGCGCCATTGAGGGCGTGGAGCCCGGCCGTTCGCGCACTGCCGTTCAGGGCGCGCTCCACGGCGTGGTCGTGGGATTCGAGGCCAGGGCCGATGCCTTCCACATGGCGCCCGACATGGCCACGTCCCTCAATCCCTACGCGCTCTCCGATCGCAAGGGAGCCTCGGCCCAGATTGCGCGGGACATCGCGAACTGGCGCTTCTTCGGCGGCTACCGGCGCGAGCAGCCGGTCGAGGAGGGGGACGCGCCCGTGGTCCGGGTGGATCGCTGGAACTTTGGCGGGAAGCTGAAGCTCAACCAGCAGAGCTGGGTCACGCCCGAGTTCATCCGCATCCAGCACCATGGGGCCGCGACGAACCTGCGAGAGTCCCGCGCCGCAACGGAGCTCGTCATCGGAGAGCGGCACGAGGGACAGACCCGCGGCCGCATCGACCTCACGCTCTTCGAGGACGACCTGGCCGAGAACGCGCGGCGGCTCGTGACGTCCGGGTCGCTCGTCACCACCCAGCGTCGGAGCGATCGGGTGACCACGACGCTCTCGGGCGGAGTCGAGGTGAACGAATTCCAGGATCTGGACCTCACCGATCAAACGATCCAGGCCGCCTTCGAGCTCCGATACGAGGCGATTCGCGGCGTCTTGCTCGTCACGCCGTTCGTATCCTGGCTCGACCGCGAGTGGGACACGCTCGCGCGCCGCGAGGAGCGGCTCTCGACGCGGCTCCAGCTCACCTGGGTCCGCGTGCCCCACCTGGGCGACAACGCGCTGTCGGTGGAAGGACGCTTCGACCGGCAAAATATTATGTCCCCTACGAACGACGACTCGAACGAGTGGGGCGTGCAGGTCTCCTTCGGTCAGAGGATCGCCATCCTTCGCTGATCGGAAGCGTGTCGCGTCACCCGCGCGCGCGACGAAGGGCGTCGGCGTCGGACGTTCGACGCGCCTTCCACACGCTCCTCGCCGTGCTACCCCACGCACGACGCTCCGCCCTTCGCTGGAACGCCTCATGCTGCGCGAAGGGATCACCCTCGCTCCTCGGCGCCCACGGCGCGGCCGAGCCGCGCGAAGAAGGAGGGTGCCGTCATGAAGGTCGTCCGTCTCGTCTCATTCGTCTTGCCTCTTGCGATCGCGGTCTCGGGCTGCGAGCACAAGTCGGCGCGCGTCGCCGACGTCGAGGCGCCGCGTCCCCCCGAGGTGCTCGAGGGCCACTGGGTCACGGGCTCCGAGCTCGATCGCGCCGTGGCCGAGGCGGCCGCGATGCCGCTCGTGAGGCGAGCGATCGCGGAGAACGTGGACCCGCGGCTCACGCCGATGTGGGATCGCGCGGTGCGAGCGGAGGGGCGCCTCTTGGACGGCCGGAAGGTCGCGGTCACGATCCTTCCTTACATGGTGGACCAGGATCCGACGCACGCGCGCTTCATCTCGTACATCGACGACGGCCAGACGCCCTACGCCGAGCCGTCCGATCTCATCAAGGGCCGCGAGCCCACGCCGCTCGAAACGGGATACGTGCCCGTCGACCTGGGCGGCGCGATCGGCTACGTGAACGTCGGAGCGCACTACAAGCTGGCGCCGAGCGGCGCGATCCTCCGCGGTGACGCGCGCATCAACTGGTCCAAGTTCATCAAGTGCTTCATGGACAATGCGACCGGCTACTGCGCGACGGGGCACGCCATCGCGGACGAGATCGCGCCCACCGTGCCGTGGGCTGGGGCTGCGGGGTGCGGTGTGGGCCTGGCTCTCGCGGCGTTGGGTTGCGCCATCACGGGCAATGCTTAGGCCATGGCGCGGCTATCGATTCTGGTGGCGCTCGTGTGCGGGGTTGCGGGCCTCGCCCTCGCCGGCCTCGCCCCAGAGCGCTGGGGGCTCACCCCCGTGCACGGCGTCCTGGTCGGGCTCGCACTCTACGCCGCGGCGCTCCGAGGTCAGATCGAGCGCGCGATCGCCGGGGCGACGCCCGGGACGGCGTGGCTCGGGCTCTCGGTCCGCGCGGCGGTCTTTCTCGCGCTCTGGTGGACGCAGGCCGTGCTCTGCTTCGACGTGATTCCGGACGCGGACGTGAGGCGGGGATTCATCACGCTCTCGGCGTGGGTGGTGGCGCAGGCGCTTCTGGGCGGACCGCGCCCCGTGCGGGCGCGGAGCTGAGGCGACGCACGTCGCCTACGGCGGCGGGTGCTTCGCGGGGCCGCGCGATCAGCGCGGCTTCGCGGCCTCCCGTCCGTGGGAGCGGCGGCGGCCGCCGTTCCCGCGGCCGTCCTTCACGGACCGGACCGCCCGCGATCCCCCGCGCGTCGTCTTGCGCGTCTGGGCCGCCTTTTGTGCGGCGCGCTCGGCCGCGCGCTCCTTCCGGCGGTTGGCCCGCGCTTCGAGCTCCGCGATCCGCTCGGCGACGCCGGCGAAGGCGTGCTGGAAGACCTCGTCGACGACGGCCACCGGCACGAGGGTCATGTTGGACCGGATCGTCTCCGGGATCTCGACCAGATCCTTCTGGTTGTCCGCCGGGAAGATCACGGTCTTGATGCCGGCGCGATGCGCGGCCATCACCTTTTCTTTGAGTCCCCCGACCGCGATGATCTTGCCGCGCAGCGTCACCTCGCCGGTCATCGCGACGTCGTTGCGAATGGGCGCGTCGGCGAGCGCGGAGGCAATGGCCATGACGATCGTGATCCCGGCGGACGGCCCGTCCTTGGGAACGGCCCCCTCGGGGAAGTGGATGTGCATGTCGTACTCGTCGAAGAGCTTCGGATCGATGCAGAGCATCTCAGCCCGTGCTCTCACGTAGCTGTGCGCCGCCTGAACGGACTCCTTCATCACGTCGCCGAGCTGCCCGGTCACGATGACGCGCCCGGCGCCCCGCATCTTGAGCGCCTCGATCACGAGGAGGTCGCCCCCCGTCGTGGTCCACGCGAGCCCCGTCGCGACTCCGACCTCCGCGCGCCCTTCCGGGCGGTCGGGGAGGATGTATGGGGGACCCAGCACCTTCTCCACGTCCTCCTCGCCGAACTTCCAGTTCCCGGTGTATCCCGTCGTGCGCTGCCGGGCCGCCTTCCTGCAGAAGTTGTCGATGGCGCGCTCGAGCTGGCGGACGCCCGCTTCCCGCGTGTACTCGCGGATGATCTTGATGAGCGCTGCGTCGTCGAACGCGATGTCGGTCGCCGCGAGGCCGTTCTCCTGGGCCTCGCGCGGGATGAGATGGCGGCGCGCGATCTCGAGCTTCTCCTCGTCCATGTAGCCCGGGATCTGGATCACCTCCAGCCGGTCCAGGAGCGCCGGCGGGATGAAATCGAGGACGTTCGCGGTGGTGATGAAGAGCGTCTCCGAGAGATTGAACGGGATCTCGATGTAGTGGTCGATGAAGTGCTGGTTCTGCTCGGGATCGAGCACCTCGAGGAGCGCGGCGGCGGGGTCTCCCTGCGCGTCGTGTCCGAGCTTGTCGATCTCGTCGATCATGAAGACGGGATTGCTCGAGTTGGAGTCGCGGAGGCTCCGGATGATCTTCCCAGGGCGCGAGCCGATGTAGGTCCGCCTGTGGCCACGGATCTCGGCCTCGTCGCGCACGCCTCCGACGCTCATGCGGATGCAGGCGCGCCCCAGAGCCCGCGCGATCGATGAGCCGAGCGAGGTCTTGCCTGTTCCCGGCGGCCCCGCGAAGCAGAGGATGGGCCCCTTCTGGTCGTTCTTCAGCTTGAGCACCGCGAGGTACTCGAGGATGCGCTCCTTCACCTTCTCGAGGCCGAAGTGCTGCTCGTCGAGACTACGCGCCACCTCATCGAGATTGATCGGAACGGCGGAGCGCCGCGACCAGGGAAGCGACAGGAGCCATTCGATGTAGTTCCGGATCACCCCCGATTCCTGCGAAGACGGGGGCAGGTATCGGAGCCGGTTCGTCTCTTCCTGGACCACGGCGAGGACGTGCTTCGGAAGGCCGATTCCCTCCGCGCGCTCGAGAATCTGGCGCACGAGCATCTCTTGCGGATCGTCCTCGCCCAGGAGCCGACGAATCTCGTTGAGCTGCTGGCGGAGGAAGAACTCGCGCTGCCCCTTCTCCATCTGCTCGCTCGTGCGCCGCACGACGTCTTCGGCCACGGTGAGCCGCGCGATCTCGGCTTCGATCGCCTGCACCACGATCTCGAGCCGGTGGCGCACGTCGAGGGTCTCGACGATCAAGCGCTTCGTGTCGAGTGGGAAGCGCACGATCGAGGCGACCGTGTCGGCGAAGAGCCCGGGATCCCCGAGGTTCATGCTGAAAATGTTGTCGAGCTCGGGCGGGTAGGTCTTGTCGAGCTGCGCCAGCGCCCGGAGCGACTTCAAGATGCGGTTCACGAGATCGCGCACTTCCGCCGGATCGCCCGGGGTCTCGGTGGGGCAGAAGACCTGGGCCATCATGTAGGGCTCGAGGGAGACGATCTCGATGATCTCGATCCGCCGGAGGCCTTCGAGGGTGACCTGGACGTTCCCGCCCGGCATGTTGAGGATCCGGATCACCCGCGCGGCGAGACCCACCCGGCTCAGATCCTCGGGGCGGATCTCCTGCTCCCGCTTGGCGGGGCTCGTCACGAGCGCGATCAGGTTGTCGGGGTCGGAGAAGTCGCGCAGGAGCGCCTTGGACTGCTCCACCCGGACCTGGAGCGAGGTCACGCCGAGCGGGAAGACGATCGTGCTCATGAGCGGGAGCACCGGCATCCGCTCGGGGACATCGCATTCCAGAAGGGGTGCCAGCTCGGCCGTAGGTCGTTTGTTCATGCGGCGATCCTCTGGGTGGAGGCGCTCCGGTCGCGGGCCCTCTGCTCACCGTCCATCATACACGCCCAAGCTTTCCCAGGGGCCATCCAGCAGCCGGCTCGCCGGGTCTTCGTAGGTATCGGTAGGCCGGCGAGCATCCCTAAGTCCCTCTTGCGTCACCTTCTCGGATGGCCGACACTCCGGTCCTGCCGAGCCCACGGCGGCGCGGCACCCCATCTCGAACCGGGAAAGGAAGGTAGGGAACCATGTCGACTCGCAGTCGGATCGCGGCGGTCACGCTCGCACTGGCTCTCGCAGGTACCGCCTCGTCCTCACAAGCGCGGCAGATCTACATCTCGCCCATGGCGGGCTACTCCACCGCGGCCAACCTAGAGCTGGGGCAGAACGACGCCCAGGACGTGAAGGTGACGGGCGGGCTCACTTGGGGCGGCCAGCTCGGGTTCATGGCGCACGAAGGGTTCACCTTCGAGGCCTCCTACATGCAGCAGGAAAGCCATCTCTCCGTTCTCGGCGTGGATCGCGTCGGCCTCAAGGTGGGGCAGCTGCACGGAAACTTCCTGTTCGAGAAGATCCGCTACGGCTCGAACATGCACCCCTACTTCCTGCTTGGCCTCGGGGCGACCTTCTTCAACCCGGACCGTGGATTCGACACGGTCTCCCGGTTCTCGCTGGGACTCGGCGGTGGCATCAAGATCGAGGGGGAGAAGGTCGGACTCAAGCTGCAGGCGAAGTACAACCCGACCTACCTGAACGACGATTGGGGCGGCACCTGGTGCGATCCGTTCTACTGCTACCAGGTCGCGGATCCGGACTACCTGGATCAGGGCGAGTTCTCCGCCGGCCTCATGTACAAGCTGGGCAACTAGCCCGGGGGAACCCCTGAGAATCAGAGCGCTCTGGCGGGGCGCCGCCCTCATCCTGACGGCGGCGCCCCTTCTCCTTCTCTTCCACGCCGCCCCCGCGCGCGCCGCCGGCCCTGACGCCAGTCCGGCCGACACGACGCAGGCTCTCATCACCAAAGAGATCCTGTCGACCAAGCGGACGCAGATCAACGCCTACCCGTACCTGTATTACACGCCCGAAACCGAGCTCGCGTTCGGCGTGGGGGGCATCACGACGTTCTACACGTCGCGCGAGGACGCGATTCTCCGCCCGAGCAAGGTGAGTCTGTCGGGCTACTACGCGACGACGGGGCAGTACAAGTTCTCGCTCAACCCGCAGCTCTACTTCGGACGCAACAAGACGATCGTGAGCGCCAACATCGACTACGGCCACTACGTCGACAAGTTCTGGGGGATCGGGCCCGACACGCCGGACATCGAGGACGCGGCCGCGTTCGAGTCGAAGGGCTTCGGCGCGGAGATCACGCTCCTCGTGCCGCCGGCCCTCAAGATCTTCAACCGGACCTCGACGGGGGTCGTGTTCGACCTCTACAACAGCGACATCGTGGACAAGCGGGACAACCCCGAGCTCCAGTCGGGCGATGTCCGGGGCTCCGAGGGAGGCGTGAGCACCGGGCTCGGATTCAGCTGGAACTGGGACACGCGCGACCAGGTCTTCTATCCGACCCACGGCGGCTACCATCAGGTGAAGGGGATCTACTACGGCCAGTGGCTCGGCGGCACGTTCGATTTCAACAAGTACGAGATCGACCTCCGTCAGTATCAGCAGATCAAGCCCCAGCAAATCGTCGCCTTCCAGGTCTTCGCGCAGACGGTCGGAGGCACGCCTCCCTTCTACGAGCTCCCGGCGCTCGGGGGACAGCGCATCATGCGCGGCTACTACCAGGGGCGGTACCGAGACGAGAGCCTCCTGGCGGGCCAGATCGAGTACCGCACGCACCTCTACAAGCGCATCGGCGCGGTCGCCTTCGCCGGCGTTGGCGACGTGGGGACGCGGCTGGTCGACATCAAGGTCCGGGATCTGAAAACGTCGCTCGGCGTGGGGGCGCGCTTTCTCTTCAACAAGGCGGAGAACGTGAACCTCCGCGCCGATGTCGGATTCGGCCGCGGGACGAGCGGCGTCTACTTCGGCCTCGAGGAAGCGTTCTGATGGACGACTGGCGCCTGCTGTACGGCGGCGCCTGGGCGCGCGTGCGTGAGGCGCTCCGGTTGAGCCGTAAGAACGGGCGGCCGAGGATTGCGGCCGTGATCGCGGTGGGACTCGTCCCATGGATCGTGACACTCGCCCTGGCTTACCTGGGCGGCCGGAGTGTGGCCGTGCGGATGGTGCTCGAGGACCTGGGCGTCTCGGTTCGGCTCCTGCTCGCGGTGCCCATCCTCCTCATAGACGAGTATCGCGTCGACAATCGCATCTCTCTCATCCTACCGGCGGTCACCGCGGGCGGATTCCTCCCCGCCGGTGATCGCGAGGCTTGGGAGGGGCAGGTCGCGGGCACCCGCCGGCGAGTCACCTCGGGCGCGACACTGCTCGTCCTCACGGCGATCGTCGTGTTCCTCATCGTTTCGAGCCTGGCCCATCCCGCGAATAGCGCATCGGCCGAGTGGATGCGGGGGATGGCTCTCATGGGGCTCTCCTGGGCAGGAGCCTGGTACACCGTCGTGGCTCGACCGATCTTTCTCTTCCTGGGACTTTTCTGGCTCTGGCGATGGTTGTCGATCTCATTCTTCATCTGGAGGACCACGCGCGCCCCACTCGAGCTCCAGCCCAGCCACCCGGATCGCATGGGAGGCATGGCCATCTTCATGTGGCTCGTCACGGCGGTGATGGCCCTCATCTTCAGCGCGAGCGCGGTCGTCTCGGCCGAGGTCTATTACGAGATGGCGCACCATGGAGGGACATTGCGATCGATGGCCCCCCTCCTGATCGCGTTCGTCGTGATGGCGCTTCTCGTCGCCCTCGGCCCGCTTCTCTTCTTCGCTCCCCTACTCGGCCGTCTGAGGCGGCGCGCTCTCTACCAGTACGGCATCCTCGCGGCTCAGCATTCCGGGCAATTCGAGAAGAAGTGGTTCACTCGCCAAGCGCCCCGCGACGAGCTCATGGGGGCGCCGGAGATCAGCTCGCTCACCGATCTTGCGAGCGCCTACTTCGTCGCGCAGTCGATCCAGACCGTGCCCTTCGGGCGGGGCACGATGCTGGCCGTGGCGCTCGCGGCGGCGGTTCCCATGATCCCGTGCGTGCTGCTCGAGATACCTCTCCAGGAGATCGTCTCCCGCATCGCCAAGTTCCTGATGTAGGCCATAAAAAAGGCCGGAGCGCTCGGCGCCCCGGCCTTCGTGCAATGGAGATCGATCAGAAGTTGAGGAAGAGTCCTCCGCCTACGTTCGCCTGCCCCACGCCCGTTCCACCGACCGTGCTGATGCACCCGAACGACCCGCACGCCACCGAGCCGTCCGCGTCGATCCAGGTGTAGGGGATCTGCCCCTCGACCTGGATTCCGAGCTTCTGGCTCATGTAGGCCTTCGCGCCGAATCCCAGGATCATCGAGAACCGCCAGTTGTCGTCCGCGTCGATGTTGGAGTAGCTGAGACGCGTCGCGCCGAGCGTGAACATGCCGTAGGGGAGGATGTTCCCCTTCGGCGTTCCCGCGAGTCCCCCGAGCTGGAAATACTCGACGGCGACATCGGCGACATCCGTCTTCGGCAGGCCGCGCGGCTGGAACGTGAGCTTGCTGTCCTGACGCTGGTACATGAGCCGCACCGCTTTCCCGTGCTGGACGTAGGCGTCGAGCGTGCCGCCATAATGCGCCGCGTCCTTCACGTCCACGCTCCCGCCGAAACCCGCGTAGACCACCTCGCGCGCAAAAGTCCAGCTATAGCCCGCGTTTGCACCGAGCTCGTAGCGATGCTCGGGGATCTCGCGCTGGGCCCGCGCCGCGGACGGCGCCAGGGCGATCAGCGCGACCAGCGCCGCGAGCACCGCGACCGGCCCGTACCCTTCCGTTCGCCGGATCATTCGGCGAGCGGAATCTCGGACGCCAGCTCGTAATTCACGACGGCCCGGATCTTGTTCTCGATTTGGTAGTAGCGCGCGACCTTCACCTCAGGGAGCACCTTCTGGAACTTGGGCCGGTAGCTCTGCATGAGGTTGATGCGGTCCTTCTCGATCTTGAGGAACGAGTCGACCATGCCCTTCGCCGACGCGTCGGTCATGCCTCCGTAGTTGTGCACATAGTCCTTGAGGAGCGTCATCGTCCGATCGTTCAGCGCCGAGATGTCCTTCTGGTAGAGCTCGTAGACCGGCCAGAACGCGGTGGCTTCCTTTTCGGTCATCCCCATCGCTTCGGCCACGACGAGCTTCTTGTCGGCCTTCAGCTTGTCCCGAAGGATGCCCATGTTGTCCGCGGCGCTGGTAGAGGACTCGGTCGACTGGGTCACGACCTGCGCCTTGTTCGGATTCGACGAGTCCTGGGCCAAGGCCGGGACCCCCATGGCGAGAGCGAGGAGCACGAGCGAGATGGTCTTCATGACTGATTCTCCTAAATGAGTGTGGCCGGTCGCCTGGACCGACGAGGATCCGGGCACCTGGTCCGGAGTGTGTGAACTGGAAGCTAAGGCTTCGCTCCGCTTGGTTCAAGCCGTCAAAACGCGTACGACAGCGCGTAGAGTGCCGTGAACGTGCTCACCTTCACTTCGGTGACCGTGGGCTGCCCGCCGATCGTGGTGCCGGACGAGCGCGCCTCGCTGGTTCCCGAGGAGCCGGTGAACCCGAGCGAGCCGCTCAACGCGCCCCACTTGAGGGAAAGGCCGAGCGATCCGCCCACGAGGTCGACCTTCCGATAGATGGAGGTGGCCGCGTCCGCGACGGGCGAGTTGTCGGTGAAGAAGCCGACGTGCGCGCGCACCTTCTCCGAGAGCGGATAGTTGCCGCCGACCGCGATGTTGGTGACGGAGCGCGCCTCCTCGATCGCGGGGGCGAACGGAATCGTGCTCGTCGAGGCGGTGCCTGTCGAATCGACCCGGATCACGCTGGCCGCCACGTCGCTCGAGTAGAGCTCGTAGGGATCGCGGCTCCCGCGGTAGTACACGTCCGCCTCGACCTCCCCCTTTCCGAGCTTGAGGGCGATGCCCCCCGCCACGCGGAGCGGATTCGCGAAGTCGAACTCGGCCTCCTCGTCGTTGAAGGAAGCGTCGCGCGTGGCCGGGCCCTGATAGTACGTGCTCTGGAAGGTGATCCGGCTCGAGCCGCTGATCTTCGAGCCGGGCGCGGTGACCGTGGCGCCCAGACGGATCGACGACCCGAGGTCGCACTGGAGCCCGCCCGTGAAGAGCAGGCTCATGTTCTGCCCTTCGGTTTCGAAGGCGCGAAGGATGCCCGAAGCCGATGTCCCGTTGACGAGCCGGTCGGAGATGGTCTGGCTCTGGTAGAGCGACGTGATCGCCATCCCGACCCCCGCGCCGATGCGAAGGCGGTCGCCCAGCTTGTAGCCGGCATTGATGGTGGGCACGTCGGTCGTGAGACTGACGAAGGAGGAGTAGAGGAAGTTTTCCGTACCGCTAGGACCGGTGCTCTCGAACTCTCCCTCGACGCGGCTCGGAGTCCAGGAGATGGGCCTCGCGATGGAGAAGCCGAGCCGGAGCTTCTTCGACTTGATCAGCGGGTCGCCGAGGACGCCGCCGAAGTACGTGCCGATGGGAGCGAGACGCGTCCGCCCCTTCGATTCTCCGAGCCCCTCGATGGAGAAGCTCGTGAGCTCGTAGGCGTTTCCGCCGGCGTTCAGCTGGGTGCGCTCACTCTTCGCGAGACCGGCCGGGTTGTACCAGCTCGATCCCGCATCGCCCGTGCGCGCCACGTACGCGTTCCCCTCCATCGCTTCGTTCTGCCCGATCCGGATCCGGTCGTAGTTCGGGATCGCGGTGCCGGGCGGCAGCGTGAGGTCGACCGATGAGACCTGGGCGTGGACGGGCGCTGCGGCAGCGAGAGCAACGGACGCGGCCGCGACGAGCCAGAGGCTCCTTCGCATAGTGGCTCCTTGTGGAGGGTCGGGAGGACGTCGGGACCGGGAGGCGGCCCACCCATTCGAAGGAAACATCGCGGGCGCAGCGTGGAGTGTCAAGGAGAGAGGGGAAAACTAAGGAGGATGGTGGAGCGTCCTCCTACGGAAACAGGGAGTCGGGGGAGCGGCCGAGGCGGCCTGCAACCCCCGCGCCGTCATTGCCGCCCCCCGCGTGCATCCCTGTCACCGGCAAAAACGAAGGGCCACCAGGGGGGTACTCCGATGGCCCATCGATCCGCCTTCCGTCCCGCAGGGGTTCGCCCTACCCGCGGGTCGTGTTGCAAGCGTGTGGTTCCTTACCAGCCAGCCTTTCCACCACCGAAGTAGGAGACCACGATCAGGATCACGGCGAGAGCTGCCATTTCACTTCACCTCCTTTCGTTCGGTTCGGGTTGGTTGACTTGGTTCGGAACGAGCTGCTTCAGAGCTTTGTGGTCTTACCAGCCGGCCTTGCCGCCGCCGAAGTACGAGACCACCACGAGAATCACCGCGAGAGCCGCCATCATTCACCTCGCCTGTCTTGGGGTTTGCTGCGTCGCTCGCATCTGCGAGCCGTTCACGCCAGGTCGCTAGAGCAGCCGCCGTGCCATTTGCAATGCAGTTTGTGTTTCAGGCTGTAACGATCTGTAATGCCTAGGCTTGCGGGGTTGCGAAAAGCCTGGGCCGGGGCCTGGGAACTAAGTCTCAAACGTCAACGAATCAAGACACTTTTGGGACGGCCTTGTTGTTCGTTCTGGGACAAGGGGTTGACCTAGTAATCAAATCTTGACGACGAGTGTCCGTGGGGATTGTCGCTTCGAGGGGTCAACTGGCTAGGGGCAGCGTCTCTCGCTCGGCTGGAGGTGCGGGCGTGTCGGGGGATCTGAAGTATCCCGGCAAACCGGCCGGGATCGTCGGCGGGAGCCGGAGGACGTAGGCGCGGCGCCCTTCGCCCAGATCGCGCTCATGGAGCGCACCGCCGTGCGCCTCCATGATGGCCCGGGCGAGCGCGACCTGGAGGGTTTCGGAGGATCCGGCCGCCGGCGACGGCGGCGCGGCGCTCGCCCCGACGGCCACCGCGATCGCCGCCTCGACCCGTCCCGCCTCGATGAGGACCCGCGCTCCCTCGGGGGCGGTGCCCAGCACCTGCCGGACGATCGAATCGATCGCGCGCTGGAAGAGCGCCTCGTCCACGCGGTCGTGCTCGAGCCCCGGCTCGGCGACGAAGCTCAGCGCCTGGCGGCGCCGGCCGGCGGCCGGGATGTGGTCGACGGTGGCGCGCTCGACGAGGGCGCCAACGTCCGCCGGGCGAAGGCTAGGCTCGAGAGTGTGCCGCTTGAGGCCCCCCAGATCGTCGAGGTCCCGGGCCGTCCGCTTGAGCGACGCGGCCGCCCGGGCGATCGCGCCCATGCCCTCCTGCTGATGCTGGGACAGCGGGCCGAGATCGGGCGTTGCGAGGAACGAAGCGGTCGTCGCGATCGAGCCCGCGGCTTCGCGCACTGCGGGAGCCACGTCCGCGAGGAGCGATTCGGCGGCGCGCAGCCGGGCTTCGAGCGAAGCCAGCTCGGTTTCGTGCGCGCGCTCCGCCCGGCGCCGGCGCAGGAAGACGATCCCGGCGGTCGCACCCCCCGCGAGGAGGGACGCGAGGAGACCCGCGCCCGAGGCCTTCCAGAGATCGCGCCTCAGGAGAACGAGCGGCGACGAGGCCGACTCGAGCGGGCGAATCAGGACGAACCCGAGCGGGCCGCCGCCGGCGATCGGCGTGTCGATCGAACGGTGATAGGCGAGAAAGCGCGCGCCGGACACCTCCACCACGTCCGTATCGGGCGCGGGGCGGGTTCGATCCCCGGCCGCTGGGCGGGGTCGCGACTGGTCGGACGTATCGAGACTCCGATCCCCGATCCGCTGCGCGATCGACTTCCGGATCGGCGAGGGCGCGAGCGTGGTGGACGCCACGGACTCGCCGATCGTGAACATGACGTCGGCCCCGATCGCATCCTTGAGCGCGCCGGCCTGGTCCGCGTCGAGCGCGGTCCCGAGGCAGAGCGATCCGACGACCACGCCCCCGGCGGTCACCGGCACGGCGACCACGCGGTAGGCCATGCCCATCTCGATCAGAACCCCGTGCCCCGGCCGCCCGCGCACCGCGTCGAGCACGAACGGAGCCTTCGAGAGATCGGTGGGCTCGTCCGGGGGAAGCGCTCGCGAGATGAGGGCGCCGCGCTCGTCGGTGACCGCGAAGATCGGCGTGAGCGCGTCGCGCTGGAAGTCGCGAAGCACGCTCTCGACGGCATCCTTGTATTCCCGCTTGCCGCGGTCCGCCTTGGGCAGAGCGAGCGACGCGTAGAACTTGGGATCCCGCGCGAGGACGGTCGCAAGCCGCTCGAGGCGATCCCCCTCGTCGGCGATGGCCCGCTCCACCGCGGGCGCCCGGCGCGAGAGCGCGTCCGCGGCGGCACGGTCGCTCTCGTTGTCGGGATGGCGCGATAGAGCCACGAGCGCGAACCCGGCCGCGATGAGAACGGGAACGACGCAGATCGCGATGAGATAGGCGCTCAAAGGCACCGGATGGCGGGGACTCGGGTCCACGGTGCCTTGATCGGCCGCTCCGCACTTCATCTGCAGCACGATTCTGGCCTCGCGGCGCGCCGGATCGGCCCGCCGGCGCTGGTGTAGACTCCGCGAATGAACGCCCACGACGAAGCGCGCATGGACGCGGCGGAATCGCACGTAGGCCCGCGATCGACCCACTTAGCCGGCGCTCCCGTGAAGAAGGGGCAGAGCCTCGAGCTCGAGGTCGAGAACCTCGCCTTCGGCGGAAAAGCGCTCGCCAAGATCGACGGCTTCGTCGTCTTCGTCGAGAACGCCCTGCCCGGGGATCGCGTCCAGGCCATCGTCTTCAAGAAGCGGCGGAGCTACGCGGAAGCGCGCGCCGAGCGGATCCTCCGCCCTTCGCCCGCGCGGGTGGCGCCCCGATGCGAGCACGTTCCCACCTGCGGCGGATGCCGGTTCCAGGATCTCGACTACGCGGAGCAGCTGAGGCACAAGGAGCGGCAGATCGAGGAGTGCTTGGAGCACCTGGGACGGCTCCGCGTCGAGCCCTTGCCGGTCGTTCCGGCCCCGAAGCTCTATCACTACCGGAACAAGATGGAGTACTCGTTCGCGAAGGACGCATCGGGCCGGCTCACGCTCGGGCTCCACGTGCGCGGATTCTTCGACCGCACGTTCGATCTCGCGCGCTGCCACATCGCGACGCCCCTCTCGAGCGAGATCGTGGCGTTCGTCCGCGAGGCCGCGCGCCAGGCGGGACTCATCGCCTACGACACGCGCACGCACCACGGCCTGCTCCGCTACCTCACCGTCCGGGAGGGAATCCGTACGGGGCAGGTCATGGTGAACATGGTGGCCTCGGAGGATCACCCGCTCTTCCACGCGCTCGCCTCGGACCTGCCGCGCGCGTTCCCAGCCGTGACCACCGTCGTCCTCAACACGACACGGCGGCGCGCCCAGGTCGCGACCGGCGAGGAGGAGCGGGTGCTCTTCGGACGCGGGACGATCGAGGACGTGCTCGGCGGGATCACGTTCGAGATCTCCCCCAACTCGTTCTTCCAGACGAACACCGAGCAGGCCGAGCGGCTCCTCGCGCTCGCCTTGGAGGGACTCACGCTCCGCGGCGACGACCGCGTGCTCGACGTCTACTCGGGGACGGGCACCTTCACCCTTCCGATCGCGCGCGCAGCGGGCGAAGCGATCGGGGTCGAATCGTCCGCCGTCGCGGTGAAGGACGCCGAGCGGAATGCGGCTCGGAACGGGATCGGGAACGCGCGCTTCGTCACGGGCGAGGCGATGGAGGTGCTCCGCGATCGGTTCGGGCTCGGCACGCGGACGCCGGGCAGCGACTTCGACCGGCCGGACATCGACGCCGTGCTCGTCGATCCTCCGCGCGCGGGACTCCATCCGGGCGTGATCCAGAGGCTCAACCATCTCGGCGCGCCGCGGCTCGTCTACGTCTCATGCAATCCGAGCACGCTTGGACGGGACCTCGCGCTCTTCTGCCAGTCGCGCTATCGCCTCGACTGGGTGCGCGGCGTGGACATGTTCCCCCACACGCCGCACATCGAGTGTGTCGCCGTGCTCCGTCTCGCCGAAGCGTGATACATTCGATGCAATGAATTCCACCCAGGCCGCGGCCGCGCGGTCGCCCGTCCACGAGACGACCCTGGCCAACGGCCTCAAGGTGCTGATCCAGGAGGTCCGGACCGCCCCCGTCGTCTCCTTCATGGTGTGGTACCGGGTCGGCTCTCGAAACGAGGCCTCCGGCATCACCGGCATCTCCCATCTCCTCGAGCACATGATGTTCAAGGGAACGCCCACGTACGGGAAGGGCGAGATCGCGCGCGTGCTGCAGCGGCACGGCGCATCGTTCAACGCGGGGACGTCGCTCGACTACACCTGTTATTACGAGGTGCTCGCGAGCGACCGGCTGGAGCTCGCCGTGGAGCTCGAGGCGGATCGCATGTCGAACGCGCTCATCCCGGAGGAAGAGCACCGCCTGGAGATGACGGTCGTGCGCTCGGAGCTCGAGCGGAACGAGGACAATCCGCACCGCGCGATGTTCCTCGAGCTCCTCGCGCAGTCGTTCAAGGCGCACCCCTACCACTGGCCTACCATCGGCTGGAGGACGGACGTCGAGCAGATCACGACCGAGGAGATCCGGACCTACTACCGCACGCACTACGTTCCGAACAACGCGACGGCCGTCATCGTCGGAGACGTGGATCGCGCGCAGGCCCTGGCGCTCGTGGAGCGCCACTTCGGCGGCATTCCGCGAGGCCCCGAGCCGCCTCCGGTTCGCGTGGTCGAGCCGCCGCAGGTAGGCGAGCGCCGCTTCAAGATCCGGAAGCCCGGCGACACCCGCTATCTCGTCGTGGGATGGCGCAACCCCGAGCTCGCGCACGAAGACAACTACGCGCTCGACGTGGTGGGGATGATCCTGGGGCACGGCCGGACGTCGAGGCTCTACCGCGGTCTGGTCGAGACCCAGCTCGCGACCGAGGTGGACGCCGCCAACGAGACCGCCCGAGATCCGTTCCTCCTCGTGGCGCAGGCGACCGTGGCTCCGGACGCGAGTCTCGACCAGGTCGAGGCGGCGCTCCACCGCGAGGTGGAACTTGTCCGGACCCAGCCGGTTACACACGAAGAGCTGGCCAGGGCCAAGCGGCAGGTCGAGGCCTCGTTCGTCTATTCCAAGGATTCCATCCGGAGCTTGGCGCAGCAACTGGGGTACTTCGAGACGGTGGCGTCCTACCGATACCTCGACACCTATCTGGAGCACCTGGCCGCGGTCGGCCCGGACGATGTGCGCCGGGTCGCCGAGGCGTATCTGGTAGAGGACGCCCGCACCGTCGGCTTCTACGATCCGATTCCTCCGACCAACGGCGCGCACGAGGCATGAGTCCCACCCGCCAGGCCGGCCTGGAATCGACCGCCACCCAGGCCGTCCGGCTCGTCCTCCCGAACGGCCTCACCATCATCATGAGAGAGAACCACGCCAACCCCACCGTCGCGCTCCACGGTGTGGTGAAGGCGGGCGCGATCTTCGACCCGCCCGGGAAGAGCGGACTCGGCACGTTCACGGGAGGCATGCTCGATCAGGGCACGCGCACCCACACCGCGTTCGAGCAGGCGTCCGCCATCGAGAGCCTCGGGGCGTCGCTTCGCTTCGAGGGGGGATCGGAGACCGTGACGTTCCACGGCACGATGCTCTCCGAAGATCTCGAAGCGGTCCTGGCCGCGCTCGCCGACGCGCTCCGCAATCCGGTGTTCCCGCCTGAAGAGATCGAGAAGATCCGGGGCGAGCTCCTGAACGAGTACCGGATCGCGGAGAACTCGACCGCGAGCGTCGCCGCGCGGCGCGCGAACCTGCTCCTCTTCCCTCCGGGCCATCCCTATCACCGGCACGCGGGCGGCGACGAGGAGGGAATCCGCTCGATCACGCGCGAGGATCTCGCGGCGCATCACCGCGCCCACTACGGCTCCGATTCCACGGTGATCGTGCTCGTGGGCGACGTCACGCCGGACGGCGTGCGATCCATCGCCGAGCGCGTGTTCGGCACGTGGGCCAAGCGTCCGAAGGCGATCCCGTTCGAGGTGCCCGAAGCGCCCACCCCGTCGCGCGCGCGTCGCCTCGTCGTGGCGCGGCCGGGCAAGTCGCAGGCCGACGTGGTGTACGCGATCCCGGGCGTCGCGCGAACCGCCCCCGACTACGACGCGGTGATGATGATGAACTACGTCTTGGGCGGCGGCTCGCTTTCGAGCCGCCTCATGGATCAGATCCGCGATCGCCAGGGGCTCGTGTACGGCGTCTACTCCGGCCTCATGGCCGGAATCGGCGCCGGCCCGCTCCAGATCCGCGCGGGAACGAATCCCGCGAACGCGGCGCGCTGCGCCGACGCGATCCTCGACGAAGTGCGCCGGCTCCACGACGAGGGACCGACCGACGAGGAGATGGAGGAGGCCAGGGGCTATCTCACGGGCGTCTTCCCGGTGCGCCTCGAAACCAACGCCGGAGTCGCGGGGCAGCTCCTGAGCGCCGAGATCTACGGCCTCGGCCTCGACTACATCGAGCGCTACCCCTCGCTCATCCGATCCGTCACGACCGCGCGGGCGCGCGAAGCGGCGCGGCAGCACCTCGATCCCGAGCACTACGTCCTCGTGTTCGCGGGTCCGCTCGATTCGGCCGGCCTGGGAGACGTCGAGCCGGATGCGTAAGCTCGCCGTCCTCCTCGTGCTCGGAGTCATCCTCGCGCTCCCCAGCCAGGCGCACGCGCGCAGGGTTTTCGTCCCGAAGCAGCACAAGACGATCCAGAAGGCGATCGACGCCGCCTCGCCCGGGGACACGGTCTGGGTGGGCCCAGGGGTCTATCGCGGTCCCATCGTGATGAAGAAGCCGCTCACCCTCTTCGCCGACCAGGGCCCGGACACGACGATCCTCGACGGCGGCGACAGCGTTCGCGTGCTCCAGATCGAAGGAGTCAAGAACGCGGCGGTGGTCGGATTCACCATCCGCCGGGGGCACGCCAATTCCGGCGGCGGCATCGCATGCGTGGCCGACACGGCGGTCATGATCGCGACCTGCCTGATCGAGAAGAACTGGGAGTCGGGCGTCGCCGTATGGCAATCGAGCGACATCGACATGCACGAGATCCAGTTCGTCGAGAACTCGGGGAGCGCGATCTCGCTCGACGGGTCGGGGGTCGCGATCCGCAACTGCCTCTTCCTCAAGAACAAGTCCTACGCCGGCGGCGCCATCTCGATGAACAAATCACAGTTCATCTTCCCGGTGCGGACCTGCCGGTTCGAGGAGAACAGCGCCGACACCGGAGCCGGCGGGGCTCTGTACGCGGACTCGTCGCAGGTCCTCTTCACTGAGTGCATGTTCCTGCGCAACCATTCGCCGCTGGCCGGGGGCGCCATCGCGATCATGAACGACTCGAGGTCCGCCATCTCCCGCTGCGTGTTCCAGGAGAACGACGCGAAGGCGGACGGTGCCATCCATGCGGACGGATCGATGCTCAACGTGGGCATCTGCATCTTCGACCGGAATCGATCGCAGGCCGCCGCCAGCGCGATCGGATACGTCAAACGCCCGCCGTCGGGACTCCAGTCGACGCTCGCGAACTGCACGTTCTACAAGAACACCTCGGGCGAATCGGCCACGATCTGGACCGAGTTCGCGTCGCCCGAGATCCGGAAGAATATCTTCGCCCTCGCACCGAAACAGCGGGTCACGGTCTCCTTCAACGGCACGCCGCTGTACACGTGCAACCTGATCTACGATCCGACAGGGGCTGCGCTCGGATCCCTCCCCTCGGTCGATACGCTCGTCGGGGATCCGCTCTTCTGCGATCCCGATCACCAGGACTTCAAGCTCCGGGATCTCTCCCCCGCGGCGCTCGCCACGTGCGGCCCGATCGGAGCGGCGCCGAAGGGCTGCGCCAGCTTCAGGCTGGTCCCCGCCAAGTAGCCGAATCGCAAGACCGCGCGGCGATTCCCACCCCGCGGACGGAACCGGCGCCCCTCTCCGCCGGTAGACGAGTGTGTGGCCGGATGGTACCGGCCCTTCCGTCACTCCCAAGGAGGTCGAACATGAGGAACTTCAGCGCCCGCGTGCCGGCGGCGGGAGTCCTCGCCGGGCTGGTCTGCCTGATCCTGGCAACCCCGCCCGCCTTCGCTCAAAGCGGCGACGAGGACCAGGGCACCCCGCCGCGGGTGCGGGTCTACCACGATGACGACGACAACGGGCCGTCCGCGACTGGCGGCGGCTATCTGGGCGTGCGGGTCCAGGAGATCACCCGCGACCTGCAGCGCGCCCGCGATCTTCCGAGCACCCAGGGGGCACTCGTCAGCATGGTCGCGGACGGAGGTCCGGCGGACAAGGCTGGGATCCGCCGTGGCGACGTGATCGTCCGGGCGAACGGAAACGAGATCTCGGACCCCGACGAGCTGATTCGCGAGATGAGGGACGAGGATGCCGGTGCCCGGGTGACCCTCGTGGTGCTCCGGGACGGCTCCCGCAGGACGTTCGACGTCACGCTGGGACGCCGGCCCGCTTCGGCGGACGTGCCGCCCGCCTACCGGCAGCCGACCCCCGGGGACTATAGCGATCTCCAGCGGCGTCTGACCGCCCTGGAGACCCAGCAGCGCAGGTTGGAGGAGGAAATCCGGGCGCTGCGCGAGGAACTACGCGTCCGGAACGGGGGTCGCGATCGCGACGACGATTGACGGCTCCTGAAAAGGCGGGCGGACCGACCGGGGGCCCTGGCCAAAGGACATACCTCGGCACGGCCGCCCGCACCTTTCTTGCTTCAAAGATGCAGTGCGGGGTTGGATGGGTCGAAATGGTGTGTTACAATGAGTTCCGCCGGACGCCTCCACGGCTGATGTCGCAATTTCCGCTACATATCGGCCTGCCCAGTCCGATAACCCTGGAGAGGGCAAGCGTTTGCCCTCGCTCCGCCTTAGCTGACAGGGAGTCCACGGATGAGGGCTAACCAACCATGATGCCTATGCTTACGATCCGCCGTGCCGCACTCTCGCTGACCGTTGCATTTCTAGCTGAAGGAGCCCTCGTCGGGCCCGTTCCGGCGCAGGAAACGACCGTCCAGACGGTCCCGGCCACGGAGTCCTTCGGCGTGTCCCAGCAGACACAGGTCGCCCCGACGGCGAGGACGGCGAAGCGCAAGCGGCGGAGCACGCGGTACCGGTCGCGCCGGCGCCACGCCCAGGCGCCGCTCCGGCTCCCGGCGGTCACTCCCTACGGCATCCCGCGGCTCCACGTGAAGGCCGCCTACGTCTTCGACGCGACGAACAACCGGGTGCTCTTCCAGAAGAATTCCGAGCAGGTCCTCCCGATCGCGAGCCTGACGAAGCTCACGACCGCGATGGTGTTCCTGGGCACGAATCCCGACTGGGACCGCGTGATCGAGATGGTCCCCGAAGACATCAAGAACTCCAGCCGCACTCGCATCCGCGCGCACGAGGAGATCACCGTGCGCGATCTCTTCCACGCGTCGATCATGTCCTCGGACAATGCCGCGACCAAGGCGCTCGTCCGCACGTGCGGCGTTCCGTACAACGAATTCATCTTCCGCATGAATCTCATGGCCGACTCGCTCGGCCTCGCGGGCACGCACTTCGTCGAGCCGACCGGACTGAACGAGCGGAACGTCTCGACGGCGCAGGATCTCGCGCGCATCCTCTGGACCGCCACGCAGAGCCCGGTGATCCAGGCGATCATGCAGAAGACCGACTACACGTTCGTGAGCAACCGGAAGCTCCACCAGCTCATCAACACGAACCGCCTCCTCCGCAGCCAGTGGCAGATCACGGGCGGCAAGACAGGCTTCATCCGTGAGTCGGGCTACTGCCTGGCGACGAAGGTGAAGTCCCCCGAGGGCTCGGACATCACGGCGATCGTGCTGGGGGCGCCGAGCAACGCCCTGCGCTTCGCCGAAGCCCGGCGGATTCTCGACTGGACCTTCCGCTTCGGACTCACGAAGGTCGAGACCACCCCGGAGAGCGAGTAGGTTGCAGCCCGCTCCCGGGTGCGACTCCATAGCCCCGGGGCGGCTCGTACCTGATCGGCCCGTGCGGGTCACCCGCGCGGGCCTTCGTGTTGTCGCGGCGGTCGGCGTTCTGGCGGCGCTGGTCTCGCCTCGACCCTCCCCCGCCGGGCCGCCTCCCGCCGAGTCCGACGACGTTCCCATCGCAGGCGCCTTCGTCTATCCCGTCGGCGACGAGCTCGACTACGCGCGCGCCCGCTCCGGCGAGTCGCACGGCTACCATGTCTCCGACCCCTACATGGCGCGCCGCGGATCCAACAACCAGCGCATCCATCAGGGCATCGATCTCTCGTGCGGAGCGGGAGGCGCGGCGGTCCACGCGATCGCGTCGGGTACGGTCGTGGTCGCGGACGCGAACGCGCTCGTGAAGACGCGCCGCAAGGTGGAGATCAAGACGACGAAGGTCGTGAAGGGGAAGAAGGTCACGAAGACCGGGTGGAAGTGGAAGACGTCCACGAAGTGGCGTACCGGCTGGGGCAACTACGTCGTCGTGAAGCACATGCTCCCCTCGGGCGAGAGCGTCTACTCCCTCTACGCCCACCTCATGCCGGCGTCGGTACGCGTGGCTCCCGGAGACATCGTTGCGGCCGGAGAGACGATCGGCCAGGTCGGAAAGACGGGACGCGCGAGCTCGCCGCATCTCCATCTCGAGATAAGGAAGAACATCCCCGCCGGCGAGGATGAGCGGGACAAGGATGATCTCGCGATCGAGCCCACGGTCCAGGACCGGACGTTCGCGCTCCTCGCGACGGTCGATCCGATCGACTTCCTCGACAAGCACGTCCGTCGCTTCGAGGATCTCGAGCCCGGCTCCTGGCAGGCGCGCTACGCGTTCGCCGCGTGCAAGGACGGCCTCGCGGGGCAGGAGGAGAAGCGCTTCGGGCCGGACGAGTCGATGGACAAGGGCGAGTTCTACCGGTCGCTCCTTCTCGCGTTCCGGTTGAGCACGGCGTTCCCCGCCGGCGACTGGACCTCCACCGTCTCCTCGCTCGTCTCGGCGGGCGTGCTCGATCCGGACGGCTCCAAGGGACAGAAGCAGAGCGACAAGCTGACCCAGGAGGACGCCCTCGAGATGGTGCTCCGCTGTCTCGAGCGCCATCGCGCGCGCGCGCACAATCTCGCCTCGCTCGATCGCATGCAGGTCGGCCTCGACTTCAACCGGCGCTTCGCGGGAGAGACGGAGGCCGAAGTCGCCGCGAGGAAGTCCAAGCTCGCCGCGATGAAGGCGACCGAAGCGAAGAAGAAGGCCGAGGCCGATCGCGTGGCCAGCGCGCGAAAGGCGGCCAAGGCCGCGGGCAAGAAGTCGCGCGTCAAGGCGCGCCCCGTGAAGCCGGTCGAGCCGGAGCCGATCCTCGATCCGGGATTCGAGGCGCTCGCGCAGTCGAAGAAGACCCTGACGCGCGCGGAGGGCTGCCTCCTTCTCGCGACCACGCTCCGCGCCGGAGCCGAGCGCATGTCCGCGCTCCAGCGCGCCGCCGTCCGGGTCGCCCAGTCGGAGTAGGGCGTTGATCTTCAGCCGCGCGGAAGGCGTTCACGTCTGGGATGGGGACGGGCGGCGCTATCTGGACGCGACCTCCGGCGCCTTCGCCGCCCAGCTCGGCTACTCCCGCCCCGACCTCATCCGCGCGATGACAGACGCTGCGACACGCCTCCCGCACGCGCGGCCGTCGATCGCCGACTCCGAAGAAGCCGCGTCCTATCGCCGCGAGATCCTCGCCCGTGCCGGCGCTCCGTACACGCGCGCGATTCTCACGTCGTCGGGGAGCGAAGCGGTGGACGTCGCGCTCAAGGTCGCGCATCGATACCAGGTGGCGTCGGGACGTCCCGAGCGTCGCCGCGTCCTCTCGCTCGACGGCCACTACCACGGGCAGACGCTCGCCGCGCTCGACGTGACCGGATGGGAGGAGCGCCGCGCGCCCTACGCGGCGCTCCTCGGACCCGCTCGCCCCGGCCCCGCGCCTTACTGCCTCCGCTGCTTCCGCTCGCTCACGTATCCCGAATGCCGGCTCGCCTGCGCCGACGCGGCCGTGGACGAGCTGCCGGCCGCCACGATCGCCGAGACGGTGCCCGCCGCGGGCCTCGGCGCGCCCGTGCCCCCGCCCGGCTGGCTCGCGCGCCTGCGCACGCTGTGCCACGGCGCGGGAGCGCTCTGGATCGCGGACGAGGTCCTCACGGGCTTCGGCCGCACGGGCGATCTCTTCGCGTGGAAACGACTCGCTCGGCGCTTGGGCCCGGGAGGCGCCGCGCCGGATGCGGACGCCGTTCCCGATCTCATCGTGTTCGGCAAGGGCGCGGGTGCGGGCTACGCGGCGCTCGCGGGTGTGCTCCTGGCCGATCGCGTGGTTCGCGATCTGGAGCGTGCCGGTTTCACGCATCAGCAGACGTATGGCGGCCATCCGGCCGCGGCCGCGGTCGGCAGGGCGGTGCTGCGCGCGCTCGACGAGGAGGGCGTGACCGCGAGCGTGCTCGAGCGCGAGCCCTGGCTCGAGGAGCGGATGCGCTCGCTCGAGGGCGAAGCGGGCGTGTTCGACGTTCGCGGGCTCGGTTTTCTCTGGGGCGTGGAGCTGGCGCAAGACGCCGCGGGGACGCCCTTCCCGCGGGAGAAGGAAGTGTCCGAGCGCGTCCGGGAGGCCTGCCGCGAGCGCGGGGTTCTGATCCACGCATCGCATGGATGCGCGGGGGACGGCCGCGGCGATCTCGTTCTCGTGGCGCCACCCCTCGTGAGCGACGACGCCGCGCTCACGGAGATGGTGCAGACGTTGCGAGCCGCCCTTCGCGACGTGATCGCGACCGTGGAAGCGTAGGGCGGGCTACTTCCCCGGGCGGTACGTGATCACCTGCGCCCGCTCCAGCGTGACGAGCCCGTCCGCTACCATCTCGTCGAGGACCGGAAGGAAGGCATCGATCCGTTCCGCGCGATCCACGATCTCGATCACGATCGGAAGGTCCTCGCTCAGCCGGAGCACCTTCGCCGTGTGGAGATGGCTCTTCGCCCCAAACCCCATGAGCCCGCGGAGGACCGTCGCCCCGGCGAGCCCTGCCTCCCGAGCACGCAGGACGATCGCCTCGTAGAGCGAGCGGCCGTGCCACCGATCGGCCTCGCCGATGAAGATGCGAAGGAGCTGCCCTTCGCCTTCGAGCTTCACGATGCGATCCTCATGGCCATGACGTGCCCGCCCCAGACCGCGATGAGCCCGAGCACGGCGTGGAGTCCGAGGTTGAGCGCGCCGCGGCCGACGTCCCCCGCGCGCGCGAGCTCGAACGACTCGTACGCGAGCGCGGAGAACGTGGTGAACCCGCCGCAGAAGCCGACCATGAGCGCGCTCCGCCAGAGCGGCGACGCGCCCGTGCGCTCGAGGGTCCACGTCGCGATGAATCCCACCGCGAAGCACCCCAGCACGTTGACCGCCAGGGTGCCGTATGGGAACGTTCCTCCCGAGGCTCGCTGCACGAATCCTTGAAGCCCGTAGCGCGCCAGGGTGCCGACCAAGCCGAGCACGCCGATGAGGAGCGTCTGGAGCATGCGGCTACTATGGACCGGAGGGTCGAATGACCGCAAGCCGCGGGAGGCCGTGCTGGCCCCCGGGCACGGCGCGTGGCTTCTTGCGGCGCTGGGCTTGATCGCGGGATGCTCGTACATGTCGGACGTCAAGACGAGCGCTCCCAGCTTGAGCGCCGACGCGCTACGCTCGGAGAAGATCGCGATCGTGAGCGTGGTCCAGGTCGACGAGGTGCCCGAAGTGCGCCCGCCCCTCATCGCGTCGCTCGAGCGCGTGCTGCGGGCGAGCCGGCCCGATCTCGTGATCGTCCCCGCCCCGAGAGTCGCGGCGGCGCTCGACGACTCGACGGAGCGATTCCTGCCTCTCGGCTACCAGATCCACGGAGCCGCGGACCCCGCGTGGCTCGAGCGCGCGAAGCCGGCGATCCGCCCGATGGCGCGCTACGCGCTCCTCGCGCGGGTCGAGGCGGTGAAGGTCCGGCACTCGGACCGTGTCGACGTGGCGCCCCAGACCGCGGGACAGGGGCTTCAGGTCACCGGACGGGATGTGCGCGTGGGCGTCAGCCTCTATGATCTCGAGACCCTGAAGCTCGTGTTTGCGGGAGAGTATTGGGGCTCCAAGGAAGACGCGATCGGCGACCGCGACGCGCCTCTCCCCGAGCCGGAGGACAGTCTGGGCGTGGTTGGCGTGAACGACACGACGAGCTACGGCGTCTACAAGAAGCCTCCGCCCGTGGCGCAGGCCGCGGAGCCGGCGTTCCTCGAGTTCGCGCGATCCCTGCCCGGTGCTTCGACCTCGGGCGCCGGAGCATCGGTCCGATGAAGCGCCCGGCCGCGACCGCGGCTTCCCTGACCCTCGCGGCGGCGCTCGCGGGATGCGGCGGCGGGCATCCACCGCCTTCGCCACCGCCTGCCGGCGCCGTCTCGCCGCGAATTCCGGGATCGGAGCTGCGCCAGGGCGGCATTGCGATCATGGGGGTGGTCGTGGTGGGCGAGGTCGATCAGGTTCGCCCGCCGCTCGTGGCCGCGCTCGACAGCGTGCTCGCCTTGATGCGCCCCGAGATCCCCCGCACCACGCAGCGCCAGGTCAGGAACGCCGTCGACGATTCGACCGCGCGCTTCCTTCTCCTCGGCTATCAGCTCCACGGCCGCGTGGAGGATGCGTGGCTCTACCGCGCGGCCGATTCGCTACAGGACATGGCCCGGTTCGGAATCCTCGCGCGCATCGTGCGCACGCGCGTCCGTCACGACGACGCCGAGGTTCCTGTGCGGCCAGGCTCCAAGGAGACGCGCACGGTTCGCGCGGCGGAGCTGGACGCCCACGTCCAGGTGCACGTCTACGATCTGCGCGCCCGGACCCTTCGCGCGCACGGCGAGTTCCTGGGGATCGGCGAGCATCGCGCCCGTCCCGACAGCATGCCCGAGCTCCCGGCCATCCGAACCTGGGTGGAACCGGAGCAGCGAACGCAGTCCATGGTCCCGCCGCCCGGCGGGTACTTCGAGATGGATCCGCCGCCCCTCTGGGTCGCCGTTGGGCCCGCGTTCGCAGCCGCGATCGAATCGCTCTTCGGGCCGCCCGACACGACGGGCGCCCGGCCCGACTCCACGCGCCGCTCTGCCCGTTAGCTCCGTGGCATCGCGAGATGCGCTGCACGTCGCGCTTCGCGGCGCTCCATCCAGGGCTTCCAGAGGATCGTCACCGCGACCCCGAGAAGGATGACGGCCGCTCCCAGGACTTCACGCGCCGACATCCGTTCCGCGAAGAAGGCCACGGCGAAGAGCGCGGCAAAGATGGGCTCCGTGGCGAAGATCATCGAGGCGCGCACCGGGGACACGCGCGCGAGGGCCCACGCCTGGAGCGCGATCACCACCGCCGTCGCCACCACGGAGAGGTAGAGGAGGACCGCCCAGGGGACCTGGGACCACGGCGTGTGGAAGCCCCCGCGCGCGATGACGATCGTCCACCCCGCGAGCGCTCCGACCGCCATCTGGACCACGCTCAGGGCCACCGGATCGACCCTCTTCCCCGCCACGTTCGTGAGCGCGATCTGGATCCCGAACGACACGGCGCAGCCCAGCGTCCAGAGGTCCCCCGGGCGGAGCGAGAAGCCGGCGTCCGCGGAGAAGAGCGTGAGCCCCGCGAATCCGATGGCGACGCCCAGGAGCTCGCCGAGCCTCGGGACTTCACCCACGAGCGGAATGGCGAGGAACGGCGTGAAGAGGATGTACGTGCTCGTGAGGAACGCCGAGCGCGCGGCCGTGATCGTGGCGAGTCCGATGATCTGGGTCAGGTAGCCCGACGCGAGGAAGATTCCGATCGCGCCGCCTCGCTGGAGCGCCTCCCTCCGGAGCGGGAACACGCGGCGCGGGAACACGGCGAGCAGCACGATCGTCCCCATCGTGAACCGGAGCGCCATGAGCTCCGCCGGATGGATCGAGCGGAGCGAATCGCGGAGCAGCGAGAACGTCGTCCCCCAGATCGCACAGACGACTAGGAGGACGAGGTCGGCTTTGTTCACGCCGTCTTGCGGCGCCGGCCGTTCGTCGTCGCGGGCTTGGGATGGATCCCCTTGATGGAGAAGGCGAGGCTCTCGAGCTCGATCGAGAGATTCACGGTGCGGAGCGCCACCGTGGGCGGAACCTGGATGCGGCGGTGGGCGAAGTTCAGGATCCCGCGCATTCCCGCCGCGACGAGGCGGTCGGCGACGGCCTGCGCGGCGCGGGCCGGAACGGCGATCACGCCGATCTCGAGCCCGAGGCGTTCGGCTTCGGTCTCGAGCGCGTCGATGTGGTGGATCGTGAGCTCGCGCCACTTCTGTCCGACGCGCTCGGCGCTCATGTCGAAAACACCCACGATGTCGAATCCCTGGCGGCGGAATTCCTTGTAGGAGTAGAGCGCGGAGCCGAGGTTCCCCGCCCCCACGAGCGCCACCTTCCAGCGACGGTTCAAGCCGAGGATGAGGCGGATCTCGCGGCGGAGGCGGGGCACGTTGTAGCCGAGGCCGCGCTTTCCGAAGTTGCCGAAGTAGGAGAGGTCCTTCCTTACCTGGGCGGAGGTGACCCCGCTCTGGTGCGCGAGCCCCTGGGACGAGATCGTGCGGTGTCCTTCGGTCTCCAGCTCCTCGAGGACTCGGTAGTACCCGGACAGGCGCCGTATGGTCGACGTCGGAATCCGCGGATCCAACTAGGCTTCTCCGTCTTCCTCCGACTCCTCGACGCGCGCGACGTCGATGAGCTGGTCCCCCGGCTCGAGTCCGATGAGCCGGACCCCCTGCGTGTTCCGGCCGATCTCGGAGATGCCCGACACCTGCATGCGGATGACGATCCCGCCCCGGGTGATCAGCATCACCTCGTCGTCCGGAACCACCTCGAGCGCGGCGACGACGCTCCCGTTCCGCTCGGTCGTCTGGATGGAGATGATCCCCTTCCCGCCGCGCCCCGTGATCCGGTACTCGGAGATGGGCGAGCGCTTGCCATAGCCGTGCTCGGTCGCGACCAGGATGCTGGCCTCGCGCCGGACCGCGATCACGCCCACGACGGCGTCGTTCTCCTCCAGCGTCACGCCTCGCACGCCAAACGCCGTGCGCCCCATCGGCCGGACGTCCGTCTCCTTGAAGCGGATGGCCTTGCCGTTCCGCTTGGAGAGGATGATGTCCTGCGTGCCGTCCGTGACCACGGCGTCGATGAGCGCTTCCTCGGCGTCGACGCCGATCGCCACGATGCCGCCCCGGCGCGGATTGGAGAAGGCCGAGAGCGGCGTCTTCTTCACGGTGCCGCCGCGGGTGCAGAGGAAGATGTACCGGTCTTCCTGGAAACCCTTCACCGGCACGACCGCTGCCACGCGCTCGGTCTGCGACATCTCGACCACGTTGACGATGGCCTTCCCCTTCGCGGTCCGTCCCCCTTGCGGGATCTCGTGGACCTTGAGCCAGTAGACGCGCCCGCGGTCGGTATAGACCAGGATGTAGCTGTGGGTGGATGCGATGAAGAGGTGCTCGATGAAGTCTTCCTCGCGCGTGCCCGCCCCGGTGATGCCGCGCCCGCCGCGGCGCTGGCTCCGGTACGTCGTCACCGGGAGCCGCTTGATGTAGCCCGCGTGCGAGATCGTGATCACCATGTCCTCTTCGGCGATCAGATCCTCGATCTCGAACTCGCCCGAGGCGGCGACGATCTGCGTCCGGCGCTCGTCGCCGAAGCGCTCTTTGATCTCGGCCAGGTCGTCCCGGATGATCTGGAGCACCTTCGCCGGCGAGTCGAGGATGGCGCGGAGCCGCTCGATGAGCTGGATCACCTCGAGGTACTCGTCCTCGATCTTCTTCCGCTCGAGGCCGGTGAGCCGCGAGAGCCGCATCTCGAGGATGGCGTTCGCCTGGATCTCGCTCAGGCCGAACCGGGATTGGAGCCCTTCGCGCGCCGCCTCGACGTTGGCCGAGGCCTTGATCAGGGCCACGATCTCGTCGATGTGATCGAGGGCGATCTTGAAGCCCTCGAGAACGTGCGCGCGCCGCTCCGCCTCGGCGAGATCGAACTTGGTCCGCCGCACCACCACCTCCTGGCGGTGCGCGATGTAGTGCTGGATCATCTCCTTCAGCGTGAGGGTCATCGGCCGGTTGCCGACGAGCGCCAGGAGGTTCGATCCGAAGGTGGTCTGCATCTGCGTGTGCTTGAAGAGCTGGTTCAGGATCACCTTGGGCTGCGCGTCACGCTTCAGCTCGATCACGACCCGCATGCCCTCCCGGTCGGACTCGTCCCTGAGATCCGAGATGCCGTCGAGGACGCCGTCCTTCACGAGGTCGGCGATCTTCTCGAGGAGCGCCGACTTGCTCACCATGTACGGGATCTCGGTGACGATGATCGCCTGGCGGTCCTTCTTCATCTCCTCGATCGTGGCCTGCGAGCGCACCGTGATGTGGCCGCGGCCGGTCGTGTAGGAGTCGACGATCCCCTGGCGGCCGTAGATGACGCCGCCGGTCGGGAAGTCGGGCCCCTGCACGATGCGGAGGAGATCCTCGATCGGGCAGTCCGGGTTCTCGATCACGTGGTGGATGGCGTCCACGATCTCGCGCAGGTTGTGCGGCGGGATGTTGGTGGCCATGCCGACCGCGATCCCCGAAGAGCCGTTGACGAGGAGGTTCGGCACCGCCGCCGGCAGGACCACCGGCTCCTCGCGCGACTCGTCGTAGTTCGGCCGCATGTCGACCGTGTCCTTCTCCATGTCGCGGAGCATTTCCTCGGCGAACTCGGTCAACCGGGCCTCGGTGTACCGCTCGGCCGCCGGGGCGTCGCCGTCGACGGAGCCGAAGTTCCCCTGGCCGTCGACGAGCGGGTAGCGCATGGAGAAGGACTGGGCGAGGCGGACCATGGTCTCGTAGACGGCCACGGTCCCGTGCGGATGGTAGTTGCCGGTGACGTCGCCGGTGATCTTCGCGGACTTGCGGAAGGGCCGGTCGTGGAAGAGGTTCAGCTCCCGCATCGCGACCATCACGCGCCGATGGACCGGCTTCAGCCCGTCGCGCACGTCCGGGAGCGCGCGCGACACGATGACCGACATCGAGTAGTCGATGTAGGAATTCCGCATCTCGTCTTCGACGTAGATCGGTACGACCCTGTCACGCGTCGCCATGCGGCGTGGTTCCTTTCTCTAGTTCCTAGGGATCAGACGTCCAGGTTGCGGACGCTGTCCGCGAATTCCTCGATGAACTTCCGCCGCGGCTCGACCTGATCTCCCATCAAGATCGTGAACATGCGGTCGGCTTCGACCAGGTCGTCGAGCGTCACCTTGAGGACGCTCCGAGCCTCGGGATCCATGGTCGTCGACCAGAGCTGGTCGGGGTTCATCTCGCCGAGCCCTTTGTAGCGCTGCAGGTGGACGCCCTTCCGGCCGATGTCCTCGAGCGCCGCGTCGCGCTCCGTGTCGTTGTAGGCGTAGCGCACGTCCTTCCCCTTCGCGACGCGGTAGAGGGGGGGCTGCGCGATGTAGATGTAGCCACGCTCGATCAGCGGGCGCATGTGGCGGAAGAAGAACGTGAGGAGGAGCGTCCGGATGTGGGCGCCGTCCACGTCCGCGTCGGTCATGATGATGATGCGGTGGTAGCGGGCCTTGTCGGCGTCGAACTCGTCGTCGATGCCCGTGCCGAGCGCGGTGATGATCGTCCGGATCTCCTCGTTCGAGAGCATCTTGTCGAGCGAGGCCTTCTCGACGTTCAGGATCTTTCCCTTCAAGGGGAGGATCGCCTGGTAGCGCCGGTCGCGCCCCATCTTGGCCGAGCCGCCGGCCGAGTCGCCCTCGACCAGGTAGATCTCGCACTGCGCGGGATCGGTGAGCTGGCAGTCGGCGAGCTTCCCGGGGAGCGAGCCTGAGTCGAGGATGCTCTTCCGCCGCGCCAGATCGCGCGCCTTCCGGGCCGCTTCGCGCGCGCGGGCGGTGGCGATGCACTTCTCGATGATCTTCTTGGCGATCTGGGGCTGCTCCTCGAAGCAGGTGCGCATCCCCTCGCCCACGACCGACTCGACGATCCCCTTCACCTCGGTGTTGCCGAGCTTGGCCTTGGTCTGCCCCTCGAACTGGGGCTCGGGCAGCTTCACGCTGATGACCGCGGTGAGACCTTCGCGCACGTCGTCGCCGCCGAGGGATAGATCTTTGAGATTCTTCAGCATCCCCTCGCGCTCGGCGTAGTTGTTGATGGTGCGCGTGAGCGCGGCGCGGAAGCCGATGAGGTGAGTCCCTCCCTCGACCGTGTTGATGTTGTTCACGAAGGAGAAGACGTTCTCCACGTAGCCGTCGTTGTACTGGAGGGCGAACTCCACGATGACCTTGTCCCGCTCGCGCGAATGGGAGATGGGGGTCGGGTGGAGGACGGTTTTGTTCTCGTTCAGGTACTTCACGAAGGAGACGATGCCCCCCTCGTACTGGAAGTCGTGCTTCTTCCCCGTCCGCTCGTCGAGGAACTGGATCCGGATGCCCTTGTTGAGGAACGCGAGCTCGCGGAGCCGCTGCGAGAGCGTGTCGAAGTTGTAGTCGACCGTCTCGAAGACCGTGGTATCGGGCTTCCAGTGGACGGTCGTTCCGGTACGGTCGGTCGGTCCCATCTCTTGGACGTCGCTCGCGACCACGCCGCGCTCGTAGCGCTGGCGGTACTGCTTGCCGCCGCGATAGACGTCGACTTCGAGCCACTCGGAGAGCGCGTTCACCACCGACACGCCCACACCGTGGAGCCCGCCCGAGACCTTGTAGCTGTTGTCATCGAACTTCCCGCCCGCGTGGAGCGTGGTCATCACGACCTCGAGGGCAGGGCGGTTCTGCGACGGATGCATATCGACCGGAATGCCGCGGCCGTCGTCCACCACGGTCACGCTCGTGTCCTGGTGGATCGTGACCAGGACCTCGGTGCAGAACCCGGCGAGCGCCTCATCGACCGAGTTGTCGACCACCTCGTAGACGAGATGGTGGAGGCCGCCCTGCCCGGTCGACCCGATGTACATGGCGGGACGCTTGCGCACGCCCTCCAGGCCCTTCAGGACCTGGATGTTCCGGGCGTCGTACGAGTGCCCGCCTTCCTGGGCCGTCGTCAGAGTCCCCCCCTCATCGCGCGTCTGGTTCAAGTGCGCCTTCCTCCCTGCTCCGCATCGGCGTGAGCCGGATGGCCCGGAGCCTGGCTTCGATCGGAAGCCGTGCGTTGATGTCGTCCATGATCTGCTGCCTCAGCACCGCGAGGTGCCCCATCCACACCGAGCCCCTCACTTCCACGAGGAGCTCTCCATCCCTCACCCCTACCGCGCGCGTGCGCCGCTTCATTTCCGGCGTCACCTGCTCGTTCCACAGCTCGGTCGCCTGCGCCGAAGCGAAGCGCTCCTCGAGCTTGAGTCCGCTCAGCATCCGCGCGAGCACCGGCGAGATCGATTCGAATCCGCCCTCGCGCGGCCGGGTCACGAGCCCACCTCTTCCGCTGCGGCTTCGCGCGCGAGATCCGCGATCGCCATCTGCCGGAATCGCTCCGGATACGCCGTGAGCGGCCGGCAGGCCGTGACGATCACCTGGCTCCGCTCAGGCACCAGCTCGAGCACCGGGCCGATCCAGCGCTCGTCCAGCTCCGACTCCGGATCGTCGAGGAAGACCACCGGCGGCTCCTCGAGCCTCGCCTCGATCACCCGCGCCAGCGCGAGCCGGAGGAGGATCGAGTAGAGCCGCGTCATCCCGCGGGACGCTCCCTCCGTCAGCTCACGTCCGGCCAGCTTGCAGCCCACCGGCGTGCGGTGCGGTCCATCAGCCGTCCAGCCGAGCCGCCGATCGCGCGATCGATGCGCCGCGAGCTTCCGCGCGCGCTCCTCCACGACGCCGGCTCCACCTGGGTACTCGAGCGACGGCTCGAGGCCGGGATCCACCTGCCCAGCCAGATCTCGAAGCGTCCCGTTCAATTCCGAAACCACCGCGCCGCGCCGTCGATCCAGCTCCGTGCCGGAGCGGGCCAGGATCTCCTCCCACGCGCCGAGCTGATCGGGATCCTCGGGACCCCGCTCTGCGAGCAGGCGATTCCGCTGCCGAAGCGCGCCCGTGTACTCCCTTAGATGCGCCACGTAGGCCGGCTCGAGCTGGCAGAGCGCCACGTCCAGGAAACGCCGCCGTCCTGCCGGCGCGCCGTTCCAGGCCGCGACGTCCTCCACGGAGAAGTGCACCGTGGGAAAGCGCCCCAGGAGCTCGCCCAGCCTCGGCAGGGGCTGGCCGTCCACGCGCACCTCGCGCGGTCCTGGGCCCACATACCGCGCCGCGATGTCGCATCGGACGCCGGCCCGGTTCGCCACCCAGCCGCGCACTTCGAACCGGGACGCGCCCCGGCGGGCGATGTCGCGATCCCGCGAACCGCGGAAGGATCGCCCGATCGAGAGCAGGACCGCGGCTTCGATCCAGTTGGTCTTTCCCGAGCCGTTCTCGCCGAGGAGAAGGGTCGAGGCGCCGTCGATCGGCGCCCAGGCCGCGTGATGATTCCTGAAGTCACGAAGCTCGAGTGACAGGAGCCTCACGCGGTGGGAATCACCCGGCCAGTCGGAGCGGCATGACGAGACACAGCAGGTCCTCTTGCGAGGGCGCCGCCTTGGCGTCGTCCTTGGCCGCGGGCATCACGAGACCCGCGGTGACCGGCGTGTTGAGCTGCATCACGATCTCCTCCGAATCGATCGTGCGCAGGATGTCGAGGATGTAGCTCGCGTTGTATCCGATGTCGAGATCGTCGGCCGTGTAGCGCACGTCGATCTCCTCGTTGGCTTCTCCCTGATCCGGCGTCTGGACCACGAGGCGGAGCTTGTTGTTGGTGATCGAGAACTTGACCTGCCGCGTCAGGTTGTCGGAGAAGAGGGACACGCGATCGAGCGCCTGCGTCAGCTCCTCGCGCCCCGCGCGCAGGATCTTGTTGTTCTGCTTCGGGAGCACCTGCTCGTAGTTGGGGAACGGGCCCTCGATCAGCTTCGTCGTGAGCGTCGTCGGCCCCACCGCGAACCGGGCATGGTTCTTCGAGAGCTCCACGGTCACCGTGTCCGGCGCGTCGGTGAGGAGCCGGAGCAGATGATTGAGCGCCTTCAGGGGCACGATCACGTCGCCCTTGAGCGGGCTCTTGCCGATCCCCGCCTGCTTCACGGTCGCGCGGGCGAGCCGATGTCCATCGGTCGCCACGAGTCGAACCTCACCCTCGACGATCTGGAGGAGCGCTCCGTTCAGCGCCGGCCGCGTCTCGTCCGTGGAGACCGCGTAGATCGATCGCCGCACCATGTGCTCGAGGAGCTTCGGCTCGATACGGAACGTGAGCTCCGGATTCACCGTGATCCGCGCCGGGAATTCCTCCGGGCGAATGCAGTTGAACTTGAAGCGTCCGGTCTTGCTCCCGAGATTCAGCGTCAGGTCTTTGGCTTCGAACTTGAGCTCCTCTCGTGGAAGCTTTCGAACGAGCTCGAAGAGACGCTTGGCCGGAACGGTGAGCGAGCCTTCGCCCTTCACGTCGGCCGCCGCTTTCGTCGCGATCGCGAGGTCCAGATCGGTGGCCGTCATCTGGATCGATCCGTCCAGGGCTTCGATCAAGATGTTCGACAGAACGGGGAGGGTCGTGCGGCTTGGAACGGCGCTCGAAACGAGCTGTAGAGCGGACTGGATTTCGGACTGCGCGACGGTGAATTTCATAGCCACATCCTGGGCAGTGATCATGTCGCTTAATCCTTTGGACGGTTTAGGGTTGCGGTCATGTCGAGGATGGGGTCGGTCGCTGGATTTCAGTATAGGTGGAGGGGGGTCCAATCACAACATTTAAAGCCTTCTTTTCTCCACAGTATGAGGGTCCCCTACAGAACATGAGATTCCTTGAATGGTGGTACTAGAACTAGGGGCTGTGGAGCGTGGGGAGGGGCGGGGGTAACGGAGGATTAAGTTGTTGTAGGGATGGTATATGCGGGTTTTTAGTCCGCGCCCCGATCGCCTGCGTTCGATGGGGACAAGACGAAGGTTATCCCCGCGTTCCGCGCGCATCCACGAATGCGCGGCTCTCTCCACGTGATATCCACAGGTCCGCGCCCCCCCATGATCATGGAATCTCGGCGATGAGTTTTGCGTGGTGACGCGCGTGGACTGCGTGTACGCGGAGCATCTCCGGGAGCGTGTAGTGCCAGCGCGGAAGGAATGGATTCGGGATCCAGAGCCGATCTCGCTCGGGCGCGGTGAGACCGAGCGTGAGACTGCGGTGCCGCTCCATGGACTCGTGGAGAGCGCGGAGGGTGCGCTCACGCTCCGGGTGAGTCGCGGGAACGAATCGCGCTGCGGTCTTGCCGCCCCGGGGCAATCGTCCCGGCGCGATCACAAGGTGCACCCAGAGCCACTGCATGGGCCCGCGCCGAGGTCGTGGGGGGAGAAATCCCGCCCGCTCGAGCGACGCAGCCTTCTCGAAGGTGTCGGCCGCCTCGGCCATGGTTGCCACGATGTGGGCGACGTGCTCCCCCGCGGTCCACTTCCCCTCGATCCCGCGCTCCCAGCCCCGATCCGCCGCCCGCTCGAGCTCCGCCAAGGCCGAATCCAGATCGGCCAGGAGCTCCTCGGCGTGCGCGCCATCCATCGCGACCATGCATCCCTCCCGAAACGCGAAACGGGCCGCCCCATTCAGAGCGGCCCGTTCGAGGATATCAGTGCAGCGGTCGTCTAGCGGCTCAGGCTCGCCATCAGGTCCTCGACCACAGTCCGGAGGTCTCGGTCGGTCTGCATGAGCTTCTCGATCTTCTGGCAGGCGTGCAGCACGGTCGTGTGGTCGCGTCCCCCGAACTTGCCCCCGATCTCGGCCAGGGACATGTCGGTGATCGAACGGGTCACGTACATCCCGATCTGCCGCGGGAAGGCGATCGTGTCCGTCCGGCGCTTGCCGCGCAGCGATTCCTCGCTCACGCCGAAGTGCCGGGCCACCGAACGCTGGATGTCGAGGACGTCGATTCGAGCCAGGTCGGGCTTGATCTGATCCCGGAGCACCTCCTGCGCGAACTCGACCGTCAAGGGCTGTCCGGTCAGCTCCGCGAAGGCGAGGAGCCGCGACAGAGACCCCTCGAGGTCCCGGATGTTCGTCTTGATGTTGCTCGCGAGAAGGAGCGCGATCTCGTTGGGAAGGCTCCGGCGCTGGAGCTCGGCTTTCTTCTTGACGATGGCGACCCGGGTCTCGAGATCGGGCGGCTGGAGATCGGCGATGACGCCCCAGGTGAACCGGGAGATGAGACGCTCCTCGAGCGCGGTGATCGAGTTGGGCGGGCCGTCGCTCGTGAGGACGATCTGCTTGTGGGCTCCGTGAAGGGTGTTGAACGTGTGGAAGAACTCTTCCTGCGTGCTCTCCTTGCCGGCGAGGAACTGGATGTCGTCGATCAGGAGCACGTCGGCGGTGCGGTAGCGGCTCTTGAATTCGAGCGTGGTGGCGTGCTGGATCGAGTAGATCATCTCGTTCATGAACTTCTCGGCCGTCACGAAGAAGACCCGCGCCCCGCGCCGCTGCTCCCGGACGTAGTGTCCGATCGCGTGCATGAGGTGGGTCTTCCCCAGCCCCACGCCTCCGTAGATGAAGAGCGGGTTGTAGCGCTCGCCCGGACTCTGGGCCACCGCCTGGCAGACCGCATGGGCGAACTGGTTGCCGCTCCCCACGATGAAGGTCTCGAACGTGTTGTTCTGGCTGAGATTGCTCTCATCCCGGGTGGGAACCGACCCGCGCGGGCGGTCCTCCTCCACGACAGGGCGGCCCGGACGCACGTGGAACGAGATTCCCACCGAGCGATCCGCCGCCGCCGCCACCGACGACTCGATCAGCGGGCGGTAGTGCTGGTCGAGCCAGTCCACGTAGAACTGGCTAGGAGCTTCGAGAACCAGGGTCGACCCGTCGAACTCGAGCGGGCCCAGGGATCGGAACCAGGTGTCATACGTTTGGCTCGGCAGGTTCGACTGGATCCGTTGCAGCGCTTGTTCCCACAAATCTCCGGCTACCATCGTTTCCATCATCGGGGCATCCCCATCGACACACACCCTCTCCACGCACGATCCACATACTTATCCCCAAAGAAACAAGGGCGCAACGGACTGCGTGTCGACCCGTTGCGCCCAAAGGCATACGAATATGATCTTGTGTTCTTCACCGCATGTTGGACCCGGATAAAGGCGGCGCGCGTCGCGCGCGTGAGGGAGAAGCTCGGACCGAAGCGGGCCCAGGGGGCGCTCACCACCCCCACGGCCCACGCCGTGCGGAAATCTACGTCCGCGGTTACGATGTCGCAACGAAAAAATAGGAGACACGCGCCACGTCGATTGCCATGGGCCCCGCGGTCGGGTCCGATGCGACTCGACGGGCCTTTCCCTCCCCGTTGACCCGGCCCCCGAGCATCGGGTAGACTCCCACGCTCGATCTCGAACAAGCCGTTTCCCAAGAACGAGGCTATCCACAGTGAAGCGCACGTTTCAGCCGCATAACCGCCGCCGGAAGAAGGTCCACGGATTCCGCGAGCGTATGAGCACCCGCGGAGGCCGCGCCGTATTGAAGCGCCGCCGGGACCGCGGCCGCAAGCGTCTCACGGTCTGATCCGATCCCTCCGGACGTATCGTCGATGGCCGGCGCGGTTCCGCCGCGCGAGCGTCGCCTGCAGGCGGGGTGGCGGTTCCGCGAGGTGTACCGGTCGGGGAAGCCGTTCCACGGATCGCTGATGACCCTCGTCAGCCTGGAGCGCCAGGACGACCACGGCCGCGTCGCGTTCGTCGCGAGCCGGAAGGTGGGGTCCGCCGTGAAGCGAAATCGCGCCAAACGTCTTCTCAGGGAGGCGTTCCGCGCCACGTCCGACGTCCAGCGGGAAGCCCCGCGCTGGCGGGTCTGGATCGCGCGCGCCACGTGCGCCGAGTCCATGCTCGCCCAGGTCTCGGACGAGATGCGGCGGCTCCTCCGCCGGGAAGCTAAGTGAAGCTGCTCTTCCTGGCTCTGATCCGGGGCTACAGGGTGCTCCTCTCGCCGCTCTTGCCGCGCGCCTGCCGCTTCCATCCGAGCTGCTCCGAGTATGCCGAGGAGGCGTTCCGGACACTCCCGCTCCATCGCGCGCTTTTCCGTAGCGCCCGCCGCGTCCTCAAGTGCCATCCGTTCCACCCGGGAGGGTACGACCCGGTCCACCACTAGGCCGGCACCGAATCCATGGAACGGAGAACTCTCCTCGCGATCTTCCTGATCATGGCCGTCCTGATCGGGGACCAAATCTTGATGTCCCGCTGGGCGAAGAAGCCGAAGGCGCCGGTCGGTGTGGACACGACCCGCGTCGCGACGAGCGGGGACACGACGCGCCCCGGCTTGATCACGCCGCCTGCTGCGACGCGTGGAACGGCGGCGGGCGGCGGCACCACGGCGGCCGTCGGAAGCGCTCCCGCGCCGGGGGGCGCGCTCGCCTCGCATCCGCGCACCGTGCCCGCGCCCGAAACCACGCACGTCATCCGGACCCCCTATTACGTCGCAACCTTCTCGTCGAAGGGGGGCGTGATCGCGCACTGGATGGTCCCGGGCTACGAGGACCTCTCCGCGCCGCAGAAGCAGGTCGACCTCGCCGAGCCCTCCCGCGCGATGCGGCTGATCGTGAAGACGCCGTACTTCGACTACGATTTCACGGACGCCCCGTTCCGCGTCGAGTCCGCATCCGACACGGCGGTCACGTTCGTCGCGGACGACTCGTCGGGCGTGCGGGTGACCAAGATCTACCGCGTGGCGCGCGATCCCCGCGCGATGGACATCGAGGTGCGCGCGGCCGTGCCGGCTCCCTATGGGCCGATCCAGATGAAGTGGGGCTGGGGCGAATCCCTGCCGCACACCGAGCACATGATGACGCCGCGCACCGTCGCGGCGGTCGCTTTGATCGGCGACAAGATGGAGCGGGTCGACGCGGCCCACATCCAGAAGGAAGGGAACAAGGCGCTCCAGGGGAACGTCCGGTGGGCGGCGGTGCGGAGCAAGTACTTCGTCGCCGCGCTGATCCCCGACTCCGCCACCGTCGGTGCGGTCGAGTTCACGCAGAGCGAGCAGAAGGAGGCCACGGTCTGGCTCGTGGATGCGGCCCCGCCCGGCACGGACATGCGCCGCCGCATGCGGCTCTACGCGGGTCCCATTCACTACGACACGCTCGTGGCCCAGGGCTCCGAGCTGGACCGGCTCGCGAACCTCGGGTGGCGCTGGATCACGGGCGTGAGCGCGCTCCTCCTCTGGTGCCTGAACGCGCTCTACAAGCTGATCCCGAACTACGGGATCGCGATCATCCTCCTCTCGGCGGCGACGAAGCTCGTCTTCTATCCGCTCACGCAGGCTTCCCTTCGCTCGATGAAGGTGATGCACCACCTGCAGCCCGAGATGAAGGCGCTCCAGGAGCGCTATCAGGGCGATCCCGCGCGGATGAACAAAGAGGTGATGGACCTCTACAAGCGGTACAAGGTCAATCCGCTGAGCGGATGCCTCCCGATGATCGTCCAGATCCCCGTGTTCTTCGCCCTCTACAACGTGCTCTTGAACTCGATCGAGCTGCGCGGCGCGGGGTTCCTCGGATATGTGGTGGACCTTTCGGTGCCGGACGTCCTCATGCGCGTGTCCGGGTTCCCGATCCACCTCTTCCCGGTCCTCATGACGGCGAGCAGCTACTACATGCAGTCCCAGACCCCCGTCTCGCCCCAGCAAAAGCCGACGATGATGCTCATGCCGGTCATGATGCTGGTCTTCATGTATAATTTCCCGTCGGGCGTGGTCCTGTACTGGACCGTCACCAACGTCCTCTCGGGAGTTCAGCAATACCTGGTGAATCTGGCGGAAGACCGCAAAATGGCCGCGAGCGCGTGACGATGAGATCCTACGGACACGACCAGCCCATCGAGACCGCGGTCGAGGCGGAAGCCCCGACCTTCGGCGAAGCCGTGAACGACGCCGCCGTGCGTCTTGGCGTCAGCACCGCCGACCTCGCGATCGAGATCCTCGATCCCGGGGCCGGCGAAGGGTCGAGCACCGGCTTCCGGCCGGTGAAGATCCGCGCCCGCCGGCGGGCCGCGCATGCGGCGCCGGACGGCGCCCGCCCCAAGCCTGCGGGAGAGGGGCGCTCGTACGACCGCGGGGGCTACGATCGTGGCGGACGTCGCGAGGCGACGTATCGCCGCCCCGATCCGGTCCAGTACGGCCCTCCACCCATCCCGATGGATCCGTCCCAGATCACGCCCGAGATATTGGAGATGGTCCGGGGACTGGCCGACGGGATCCGGAGCAGCATGGAGTTCGAAGGTTCGGTCACCGCGGAGAAGACCTCGCACGGCATCCGCATCGGGATCGACACGGGCGAGCACGATCAGTTCCTCATCGGCAAAGAAGGCGACACGCTCTCCGCGTTCCAGCACATCCTCGGCCGCATGGTCCGCGCGAAGATGCCCGACGAGGCTCCGCCCCGCATCGAGGTGGACGTCGCGGGATATCGCGACCGCCAGATCGAGAAGCTGCGGGAGCTCGCGCGCGAGCTGATGCAGGAAGCGAAGGACACGGGGGCCGAGGTCTCCACCGAGCCCCTGCCCGCGTCGGAGCGGCGCATCGTCCATCTCGAGGTCGCCGAGGACAAGGAGATGGAGACCGTCACCGTCGGCGACGGCTACTACAAGCGCGTCGTGGTGCGGCGCGCGACCGGCGAACCCAAGTGAGCGATCGGGGCGCGGGTGGCAAACGACACGATCGTAGCTGGGATCACGGCCCCCGGAGATTCGGCCGTGGCGGTCACGCGCGTGAGCGGACCGCGCGCTCTCGAGCTCGTGGACGCGAGGTTTCGCGGACACCGCTCGCCGCTCGCTAGCCCCACCCACCGCATCCTTTTCGGTTCCTTCCTCGGGGACGACGGCGCCCCAGTCGACACGGTGCTCGTCTCGGTGTTCCGATCGCCCCACTCCTATACAGGCGAAGACGTGGCGGAGATCTCGTCGCATGGCGGCGCCGCGATTCCGCGCGCCGTGTTCGACGCTTTGGTGGCCGACGGTGCGCGCCCTGCGCGTCCCGGGGAATTCACCGAGCGCGCGTACCGGAACGGAAAACTCGACCTGGCGCAGGCGGAATCGGTCGCCGCACTCGTCCGCGCACGCTCGGAGCGCTCGGCTCGCGCGGCATCGCTCACTCTGGGGGGCGCCCTGTCGCGCACCGTGGAAGCGTGGGATCGGGCCCTCGTCGCCGTGCTGGCCGAGGTGGTGTCTCGGATCGATTTCCCCGCTGAAGTGGGAGAGCCCGTCGACGGTGCGGGGCTCGGCGCGGCGTGCGCGAATGTGGCGCGCGAGATCGACGAGATCCTGGCACGCCTCCCGGGCGCACGCCGCGCGCAGGAAGGAATCCGCGTCACCATGGTGGGCCGTCCCAACGCCGGAAAGTCGAGCCTCCTGAACGCGCTCGTCGGGTACGACAGGGCGATCGTGACGGAGCATCCCGGAACGACGCGCGACACGCTCGAGGACTCGATCTGGCTCGATGGCATCGAGCTTCGATTGACCGACACGGCCGGAGTGCGCGCGGTCGACGATCCCGTCGAGAGGCTCGGCGTCGATCGCGCGGAAGGCGCGGTGCGCGCGTGCGATCTCGCGGTGGTGGTCCTCGACCACTCGCTCCCCGAGACGGAGAGCGCGTCCCACGCGTCGGAGCTCATGGCGCTCGCGAGCGGACGGCCGGTGATCGTTGCGTGGAACAAGGCCGATTTGAAGCGGGGGCCCGCGGCGCGGGGTGCGGTTCTGGAGGCGATCGCCGAAGTCGAGACCGTCGCGATCCGCGCGGGCGGCGCCGAGCCGCTTCGCGATGCGCTTCGTTCCGCCGTTCCGTTCATGCTTGGCGCGCACGCCGGCGAGGAAATCGCGACGACGAGCGCACGCCAGGACGGTTTGTTGACCGAGGCGCGCGCCGCGCTCGACTGCGCCGCGGCCGGCTTTCGCGAGGACCGCTCCTACGATCTGATCGCCGTCGATCTCGAGGATGCGCTCCGCGCACTCTCCGAAGTCCTCGGCCGCGGCGTGGACGACCAGGTCCTCGCCGCGATCTTCTCCCGTTTCTGCATCGGCAAGTGATGGCCGAGCGCCCGAGCGAAATCGCGAAGTCCTTCCCACTTTTGGTGATCGGTGCAGGCCATGCCGGCTGCGAGGCCGCGTCGATCGCGGCCCGGCTCGGGATCCGGGTCGGTCTCGTCACGATGTCGCTCGATGCGATCGCCCACATGCCCTGCAATCCGGCGATCGGCGGACTGGCCAAGGGCCATCTGGTGCGAGAGATCGATGCGCTGGGTGGCCTCATGGGGCGCATGGCGGACCGCGCCGGAATCCAGTTCAAGCTCCTCAATCGTGGCCGCGGCCCCGCGGTCTGGTCGCCGCGAGCGCAGGAGGACAAGGCGCACTACCGCGCGCTCATGCGCGCACATCTCGAGTCGACGCCGCAGATCGAGATCGTGCAGGAGCAGGTGGTCGCGCTCGAAGTCGCGGATGGGCGCGTGCGCGGCGTGCGCCTGGCGAACGGCGCCGTGATGGGGGCCGAGCGCGTGGTCGTGACTCCGGGCACCTTCTTGAATGGGCTCATGCATATCGGCGAGCGCACGGTCGCCGGAGGCCGCGTGGGGGAGCACGCCGCGCGTGGAATCTCGGACTGTTTGACTGATCTGGGATTTCGCCTCGTGCGGCTCAAGACCGGCACGCCGCCGAGGATTCATCGCGACTCGATCGACTTCGATCGCATGCTGCCGCAGCGCGGCGACGATCCGCCACGCCCGTTCTCGCACTTCACCGAAGAGCTGGTCGTGGATCAGATCGAGTGCCATCTGACGGGAACGACCGACGCCACGCACCGTACCGTGCGCGACAATCTAAAGCACTCTCCACTCTATAGTGGACGCATTCGAGGCATCGGGCCGCGGTATTGCCCGTCGATCGAGGACAAGGTCGTTCGCTTCGCGGACAAGCCCACGCATCAGATCTTCATCGAGCCCGAGGGGCGCGACGTCGACGACTTCTACATCAACGGCCTCTCCACGAGCCTGCCGGAGGAGATCCAGCTCGCGATCCTCGCGACGATCCCCGGCCTCGAGCACGCACGCATGATCCGGCCGGGCTACGCGGTCGAGTACGACTTCATCCCGCCCACGCAGCTCCAACCGACGCTCGAGACGCGCCCCGTCGGTGGGCTCTACCTCGCGGGACAGATCAATGGAACGTCGGGCTACGAGGAGGCGGCCGCGCAGGGGTTGATGGCCGGCATCAACGCATCGCTCTCGTTGATGGGGCGCGAGCCGATGGTGCTGCGCCGGGACGAGGCGTACATCGGCGTGCTCCTCGACGATCTCGTGACCAAGGGGACCGAGGAGCCTTACCGCATGTTCACGTCCAGTGCCGAGTTCAGGCTCCTGCTGCGCCAGGACAATGCGGCGGAACGACTGCTGGATCGCGCGCGGAATCTGGGCGCGCTGCGCGCCGCGGAGATCGACCGGCTGGAGGACTCGATGAGGCGCCGCACCGTGGCGACGGAGCGGATCCAAAGGACGAGGGTGGCGTGCGTCGCTCATGCGGCGACCCCACGAGCCATGGCGCTCGAGGAGCTGGTCCCGATCGCGGCCGCGCTACGCGACGGCCGGATGAGCGTCGAGGAATCCTGCGCTCGCCCCGAGCTTGCCGACCTGGGGACAGAAGCCGTAGAGTCCGCCGCGATCGAGATCCGATACGAAGGCTACATCGCGCGCCAGAAGCGCGAGGTGGAGCGCGCGCGGCGCAGTGAACAGCTCGCACTGCCGGACCGCGTCTTCGACGAACCGTTGAACGAAATGTCGCGGGAGGGCCGTGAGAAGCTGCGCCGTGTGCGACCGTCGACCCTCGCGCAAGCATCGCGCATCCCCGGCATGTCTCCGGCCGACGTCTCGGTCCTCCTGATCTATGCCGAGCGCGAGCGGCGGCGCGCGGGACTCAGTCCCGCCTGATCTTCGAGCGGACTTCACGGCTTTCCGCCGCGCGGTCCTGCCCTGGCTCGCATCGAATGCCGCGACCTCCGCGGATCCGGAGCGCAGTCTCGACACCCTCACACAATACGGACTCCTGGTTCATGAGCGCGCGGCCCGCCTCTCCCTGATCGCGCAAGGCGATCGGTCGGTCCTCTTCACCCGCCACGTTCTCGATTCACTCAATCTAGCCAGCTGCCTGGAGTCGTCCCCGGCCTCGCTTCTCGACATTGGGAGCGGCGCGGGATTTCCGGGGATCCCGTTGGCGATCGTCTGGCCGGGTGCACGAGTGACCCTGCTCGAGTCTCGGGATCGAAAGGCGGGCTTCCTCGAGCAGGCGGTGCGGCAGCTCGGCCTCCGCCACGTCCGGGTCGTCTGCGATCGCCTGGAGTGGGTGAGCCAGGAGAGAGCGATCGATCCGGTCGAGTGCGTGACCGTGCGGGCGGTCGGTGACCTCCCCCGCGTCCTGTCCCTCGCGAAGGCTCTGGTCACCCCTGGGGCATGGTGGGCGTACTTCCTCGGCGGCGGCGCTGGGGAGAGTGAGGCCAGAGCCCTCGCGCCGGAGGGGCGGATCGACACGGGGGCGTTTGGCGGGAGGATTCTTCGAGGGTCCTTCCGCCAGTCCGCATAAGGCCCCCGATCGATCCAGAGCATGTTTCACGTGAAACGTGGCCGCAAGCGATTGAAAATACGTTCGTTGTCCAGGCGCCTGCACAATACCTGTACCGACAGACCCGGCAATCTCGACTCAACGGAGCCACACTTTGTGGGGTCGGCGACCTGCGGTGACGCCGGTCGTGCCGGCCCCCGCCACCGGTCGCGCAGGCCCTCCACCGGTCGGGCCACCGGTCGCGCAGGCCCTCCACCGGCCGGGCCACCGGTCGCGCCGGCCCCGCCACCGATCGCGCCCGGAGGCGCCGGCGTTCGCGCCCTAACCCGCCGCCGGCCTGCCCCCCTCGAGGGTCTCGCAGCCCCTTCCAATGCGCCCCAATTCTGCAGGTGCCGGGACAACGCACCTAGTTTCAGTGACTTCCCGCCACGTTTCACGTGAAACATCTTTCGATTGGTGGTCCGCCCCGTCATCGCGTAGACTGCCGGCGCCCCGACAGGACTGAGCCTGCCTCAGGCTCGATTAGGTCAGGGGAACCAACATGACCAGGACGGTCGCGATAGCGAATCAGAAGGGTGGGGTGGGGAAAACCACGACCGCAGTCAATCTGGCGGCGGCGCTGGCGCTCGCCCAGAAGAAGGTCCTGCTCGTCGATCTCGATCCCCAGGGAAATGCAGGCAGCGGTCTCGGCCATCCGGCCGTCAAGATCGGCCGCGGGATCTACGAGGTGCTGACGACCGAGCTCCCCATCAAGGATGTCCTTCTCGAAACCGAAGTGCCCGGACTCAGCCTGGTTCCCTCCGGTCAACGTTTGGCGGCTGCCGAGGTCGAGCTGGTCGACGCGGAGCGACGAGAGTTTCGCTTGAAGGAAGCGCTGGGGACCGTCGAGGACCGATTCGACTTCATCCTCATCGACGCGCCCCCGTCGCTCGGGTTTCTCACGGTGAACGCGCTCACGGGCGCGAAGTCGGTTCTCGTTCCCGTTCAGTGCGAGTACTACGCACTGGAGGGGCTGACTCATCTCCTCGGCGCGATCCGGCTCGTGCAGCAGAGTCTCAACCCGACGCTCCAGATCGAGGGCGTTCTCCTGACGATGTATGACAATCGCCTCAACCTCTCGCAACAGGTCCTCGAGGAGACGAGGCGCTTCTTTGCGGAGCGGGTCTATCGAACCGTGATCCCGCGCAACGTGCGGCTGAGCGAAGCGCCGAGCTTCGGGAAGCCAGTGGTCATCTACGATCCGGGATGCGCCGGATCGACGAGCTACATCAATTTGGCGAGGGAGGTGATCGAACGTGGTTAGGAAGGCGTTGGGTCGTGGGCTCGAGGCTCTGATTCCGACGGCGGTCGATCGAGAGGTTCCGATCGCGCCGCCTTCAGCCATCCCTGGCGGCGCGGCGCCCGAGCCGCGGCAGGGCGACATCCAGCATGTGTCCCTTACGAAGATCGTCCGGAATCCCGCCCAGCCTCGAACCCAGTTCGATCCGGCGACCATCAAGGAGCTCGCGGATTCGATCCGTGAGCGCGGTGTGCTCCAGCCGGTCCTCCTTCGGCCGGCCGGTGAGGGCTATCAACTCGTCGCCGGCGAGCGCCGATTCCTGGCCGCGCGCGAGGCGGGCTTCACCACGATTCCCGCCATCATCCGCCCGCTCACCGATCGCGAGTCCCTGCTCATCGCCCTCATCGAAAACATTCAGCGCGAGAACCTGAATCCCGTCGACGAGGCGCGTGCTTATTACCGCCTCGCAACGGAATACGGCCTCCAGCACGACGAGATCGGGGCTCGCGTCGGCAAGGATCGCTCGACGGTTTCCAACATTATTCGCTTCAACAACTTGCCTGAATCAGTCCAGTCCCTCCTCGAGTCCGGCGGCATTTCGGGGGGCCATGCGCGTGCTCTGCTCGGCCTCTCCGACGCCAAGAGCCAGGCGGACCTCGCCAACTCGGCCGCGTCGCACGGCTGGTCGGTGCGCGAGCTCGAAGATCGGGTGAAGCGCTCGGGGCCGGCCCGGGCCGCTCGGCCGCGGCGCGCCCCCAAGCGCGCATTCTCCGGGGAACTCATAGCCATCGAAGATGAGTTGATGAGAGTGGTGGGGTCGAAGGTACGGATCACCCGCCGCCGCGGCGGCACGGGGTCGATCCTCATCGACTACCATTCGGAAGAGGAGCTGGAGCGGCTGATCGGCCTCTTTCGCGACCTCGCCGCGACGCCCCGTTGAATGAATGTGGATAAGTGGCATTTAGCGGTGGAAAACCGGATAAACTGATTCCCGGACGAGGATTGCGCAGGTAGGTACGATGCGCAGGCGGTCGGTTATGCACAGCCGCCGACTTCGTCGCATACGGACGCGGAAAAACCCGCGGTCATCCCAACCCAAAGGACCTGGACCCATGGCCCAACCCGTCGCCACGAGCGATGTGCAGCTACTCGAAGAACTGAAGACCGCCCGCGGGGAGATCCTGGGCGAGCTCCGCAAGGTGATCGTCGGCCAGGACGCCGTCGTGGAGCAGCTCCTCACGGTGCTCTTCGCGAACGGCCACTGCCTCCTGGTGGGCGTGCCCGGTCTCGCCAAGACGCTGCTCGTCTCCACGCTCGCGACGATCCTCGATCTCAAGTTCAGCCGCATCCAGTTCACGCCCGATCTCATGCCGTCGGACATCACCGGCACCGAGATCCTCGAGGACGATCCGGCGACCGGGAAGCGCACGTTCAAGTTCATCCGAGGGCCGATCTTCGCGAACATGGTGCTCGCGGACGAGATCAACCGCACGCCTCCGAAGACGCAGGCCGCGCTCCTCCAGTCGATGCAGGAGTACCGGGTCACGGCCGGCGGCACGACGTATCCGCTCGACCTCCCGTTCTTCGTGCTCGCGACGCAGAATCCGATCGAGTTCGAAGGCACGTATCCGCTCCCCGAAGCGCAGCTCGACCGGTTCATGTACCACATCTCCGTGGGGTACCCGACCGACGCGGAGGAGGAGAAGATCGTCGCGACCACGACGAGCGCGTACGAAGCGTCGCCGAAGAAGGTGATGGGCGTGCAGCGCATCCTCGACCTGCAGCACCTCGTCCGCCGCATTCCGGTCAGCGAGCACGTGGTGCGCTACGCCGTTCGACTCGCGCGCGCGTCGCGTCCCGGACCGGACAGCCAGGCCTTCGTGCGCGACTGGGTGAGCTGGGGCGCGGGACCACGCGCCGCGCAGTACCTCGTGCTCGGCGCCAAGGCGCGCGCCGCGATCCAGGGGCGCCCCACGCCGGGCGCCGAGGACGTGCGCTCGGTCGCGCCGGCGGTCCTCCGCCATCGCATCATCCCGAACTTCAACGCCGAGGCGGACGGCATCTCGAGCCTCGACATCATCGCCAAGCTCCTCGAGACCACGCCGAGCGTCGACGGCAAGCACGCGTAGCGGGGACGTTCCATGAGCGAGCGACGCCCCCGACTGCTGGACCCGCACTTCGTCTCGAAGCTGACGCGGCTCGACCTGACCGCGCGGCTCGTGGTCGAGGGATTTCTCACCGGACTCCATCGAAGCCCGTACCACGGCTTCAGCGTGGAGTTCGCGGAGCACCGCCAGTACATGCCGGGCGATCCGCTCCGGCATCTCGACTGGCGCGTGCTCGCGAAGTCGGACCGCAAGTACATCAAGCAGTACGAGGAGGAGACGAACCTCCGGGCGATGCTCCTCGTCGACACGAGCGCGAGCATGGGCTACGGCTCGCATGGCGTGACCAAGCTCGACTACGCGCGCCAGCTCGCGGCGTCCCTCGCCTACCTCATGCTGCGCCAGAACGACGCCGTCGGCATGTTCGCCTTCGCGACCGGACGGGCGGAGCTGATCCCGCCGCGCTCCACCCTGGGGCACGCGCGGCCGCTCCTCCTCCTGCTCGAGAGGCTCACGCCGGGGGGCGCGACCGACTTCACGTCGTCGCTCCACTCGCTCGCCGAGCGCATGACGCGGCGCGGGCTCGTGATCCTGATCTCGGATCTCCTCGACGAGCCGGAGCGGATCGCACAAGCCATCCACCACTTCCGGCATCGGAAGCACGAGGTCCTCGTGTTCCACGTGCTCGATCCGCAGGAGGTGGCGTTCGATTTCGAGCGCGAGGCGGTGTACGTCGACCTCGAGTCGGGCGAGCGGGTCACCACCCGGCCGCAGGAGCTCCGCCCCGATTACCGCGCGCGCGTGAGCGCCTGGCGCGATCAGATCCGCCAGTTCTGCATCGAGAAGCGTGCCGAGTACGTGCCCTTGACCACCGACCAGCCGTACGACCGGGCGCTCCTCGAGTACCTCTCCAAGCGCGCGCGGCTCCTCTAGCGCCCGGCCCGGATGCCCGTCTTCTCGTTCCTGAACCCAGGATTCCTCGCGGCGCTTCCGCTCGCCTCGATCCCGGTGATCATCCATCTCCTGAGCCGGCGCCGTCTGCCCGAGGTGCCGTTTCCGACGACGCAGTTCCTGCGCCAGCTCGAGCCGCGCGAGATCCGTCGGCTGCGCCTTCGCGAGATCCTCCTCCTCATCCTGCGCACGCTCGCGATCCTCCTTCTCGTCCTCGCGTTCGCGCGCCCCTCCATCACGCCGCGGAACGCGGTGACGACCGCCGCGGCGGCGATGGCGGTGATCATCGACGACTCGGAGAGCATGGCGGGACTCGACGAGCAGTCGAAGCCACGCATGGAAGGGGCGATCGAGCGGGCGCGCGCGCTCGTCCTTGCGGCGCGCCCCGGCGACGAGATGACCCTGATCTCCGCGACGCGCCCCATGGGCGCCGCGACCGAGCACACCTCCGATCGCGTCCGTCTCGGACGGTCGCTCACGAACACGCAGGTCACGATGCTCCCCGCCGACATGGCGGGGGCGCTCCTCATGGCGCGACGCGCGCTCGAGCGAAGCCGGCTCAAGGATCGCGAGCTCTATCTCATCAGCGACCTCCAGCGCTCGAACTTCGGCGCCAAGGCGCGCGCGGAGCTCGGCCCCATCGCCGCCGCGAACATCCGCGTCTATCTCGTGCCCGTCGTCCAATCGCGCGTGCCCAATCACGCGCTCGTCGATCTCGACCCGGTGCTCCGTCCCGGTCCGATGGGGCGCGGTCTCGAGCTGCGCGCGCGCATCGCGAACTACGCGGACGCGCCGAGCGACCGGATCGCGATCCGCGTGCGCCACGGGGACGCGCTCGTGGGCGGCGGTGACGTGACGCTCAAGGCGGACGAGAGCCGGTGGGCGGCGATGCCGCTCGACTGGAGGGGCTCGGGGTCCGATTCGGCACAGTCGAGCGGGGCCGTGCTGATCGAGGCGGACCAGGACGCGCTCGCCCCGGACGATCGTTGGTTCGCGGTGCTCGGCGCGCCCGGACGCCTGCGCGTGCTTCGCGTGACGGAGCCGCGCGAGGGCGGGGCCGCCCCGCGCTTCGCCTCGCTCGCGCTCGATCCGGGGAAGGACGGCCGGAGCGGCTTCGTCGTCGACGAGGTCTCTCCGGCGGGACTCCTCGGTCTCACGAAATCCCGTTACGACGTCGTGATGATCGAGGACGTCGCGTCGCTCTCCACCGAAGGCGAGGCGCGCTTGCGCTCGTTCCTTAGAGACGGCGGCGGGCTCGTGGTCGCGCTCGGCCCGCACAGCGATCCGGGCTACTACGGCTCGCGTCTGTTCCCGGGGATCATCGATCTCGGGCTCGACGGCGCGGAGCAGGCGGCCGCGGGAGGCTCGTACGAGCTCCGGGCACGGCTCCCGGGGCACGAC
>Ga0207428_10000410_pt1 | contig 53259 bp, 41 predicted proteins | sample RhiMethybrSRZTD1_FD_187600 | JGI IMG/M metagenome (GOLD analysis project Ga0207428, IMG submission 187600) | Populus rhizosphere microbial communities from Tennessee, USA - Rhizosphere MetaG P. TD hybrid SRZTD1 (SPAdes) (version 3) | ecosystem: Host-associated > Plants > Roots > Rhizosphere >...
TGATAAAATCCATTTCATGCGCACACGCCGCGACGTTCTGATCTCTCTCGCCTCCCTGGGGGCGGGACTGGCTTGCCGGGTGTCCGCGTCCAGCCACCCACTTACGGTGGTGGCCGCCAGAGGCGGGCGGGCGGAGGCCCAGGCGGGCGCGGGAGCGAAGGGCACCATGAGCACGGCGGTGAGGTCGGACGCGGAGTGGCGGGCCATCCCCGACTCCGAATGGAAGCAGATGCTGACGCCCATGCAGTACAAGGTCCTGCGCGGGAAGGGCACGGAGCGTGCGTTCACGGGGGAGCTCTGGAACAACCATGCGCAGGGCACCTACGTCTGCGCGGGCTGCGGGCAGGAGCTCTTCCGCTCCGACACCAAGTTCGAGTCCGGCACGGGCTGGCCGAGCTTCTGGCAGCCCATCTCCAAGAAGGCGGTCACCGAGCGCGCCGACAACACGCTCTTCATGCGCCGGACCGAGGTCGTCTGCTCCCGCTGCGAGGGACACCTCGGGCACGTCTTCGAGGATGGGCCGAAGCCGACGGGGCTCCGCTACTGCATGAACTCCGCCGCGCTCAAGTTCGTTCCCGCCGCCACCTGAGGCCGGGCGGCGCGCCCATCTAGGGCGACGGGGACGCGAGGGGCTCGATCGGCCGCCAGTCCGCGGCGACGACCTTCCAGTCGGAGCCGCGGCGGGCCAGGCGCAGATCGAAGCGCTCGACCGCCGACGGGGGCAGGAACCCGTCGAGTCCGCCGACGCGCCGGGCCGCCCCGTTGAATTCGGCGCGGAAGCCGACGTCCGCCTCCGTGTCCGTGCGGCGCGAGACGGACACGTCGTAGACGGCGAGGTGCACGCTCTCGTAGGCGGCGAAGTAGCGCCGCAGGGTGGCCACCGCTTCCGCCTTGTCCACGCTCCCGTTGCCCTTGAAGTCGTCGGACAGCCGGTCCGCGACGGCCTGGGCGTCGCGGTCCTCGGCGGCGGCGCGGAGTGACTCGACGAGGGCGAGGACGGGATCCGGCTGGCTCCGGCAGCCGCCCAGTGCCAGCGCGAGGACGACGGGGAGGACAGGAAGGACGAGGCGCATGTGCTAGTGTGCCTCGTCTTCGGGCGCGCCCGCGTTCAATCCCATGATCCTCCTGCTCCTCCTCAGCCTCGTGACGCCCGCCGCGGAGGCGCCGCCCGCGTACAGCGGCCGGGAGAGCCACGTGAAGGTGACGGTGCCGCGGCTCGAAGAGCAGGTCAAGGTGGACGGGATCCTCGACGAGCCGGCCTGGGAGCGCGCGGCGCGCCTCGTCGACTTCTCGCAATACGCGCCCGTCGACGGCCGCCCCGCCGAGAACGCGACGGAAGTTCTCGTGTGGTATTCGCCGTCCGCCATCCATTTCGGCATCCGCGCCCGCGCGGAAGCGGGGACGGTGCGCGCCAGCCTCGCCAACCGCGACCGCCTCGATGCCGAGGACGCCGTCGACATCTTCCTCGACACCTTCCACGACGGACGGCAGGCCACGGTCTTCTCCGTCAACCCTCTCGGCGTCCAGGCCGACGGCGCGCTCGTCGAAGGCACGCGCACGCAGGGCGGCGGCTTCTCCGGCCTCTCCACGGGCCGCGAGGTGCCCGACCTCAGCCCGGACTTCGTCTTCGACTCCAAGGGCCGTCTGACCCCGGAAGGCTACGAGGTCGAGGTGCGGATCCCGTTCAAGAGCCTCCGCTACCAGGCGGCCAAGACGCAGGACTGGGGCCTCAACGTGATCCGCCGCGTGCAGAGCAGCGGGCACGAGGACAGCTGGGCGCCCGCGCGGCGGCAGGGCACGTCGTTCCTGGCCCAGGCGGGCACCCTCGCGGGCATCTCCGACCTGCGGCCGGGCCTCATCCTCGATCTCAATCCCGTCGTCACCGCGAAGGCGGACGGCGCCCCCGTCGGCGCCAACTGGGGTTACGACACGGGGCGGCCCGAGCTGGGGGGCAACGTGCGCTGGGGCGTGACGTCGAACCTCACCCTCAACGGGACCGTGAACCCCGACTTCTCGCAGGTCGAGGCCGACGCCAGCCAGTTCACCTACGACCCGCGGACCGCGATCTTCTTCCCGGAGAAGCGGCCGTTCTTCCTGGAAGGGATCGAGCAGTTCACGACCCCGAACAACCTCATCTACACGCGGCGCGTGGTGGCGCCGTTGGGCGCGGCCAAGCTGACGGGAAAGGCCGCGGGCACGCGCGTGGCCGCCCTACTCGCGGTGGACGGGGCGGAGACCTCGGCCACGAGCCGCGATCATCCGTTCTTCGGCATCCTGCGCGTCCAGCGCGACCTCGGCTCCCGCTCGCGCGTGGGGCTCGTCTACACCGATCGCATGGAGGACGTGCGCAGCAATCGCGTGGCCGAGGTAGACGCGCACCTGGCCTTCGCTTCCCTCTATGCCCTGGACGTGCAGAGCGCGCTCAGCCGTACGCACGAAGCGGACACTCGCACGGCACCGCTGTGGCAGGCCGTCTTCGTCCGCAACGGGCGCCGCTTCGGATGGCGGCACGCCCTCACCGGCCTCCATCCCGATTTCCAGGCGGACGCGGGCTTCATCAGCCGCGGGGACATCGTGCACGCGAACCTCGACCATCGCGTGACGTTCTTCGGCCCGCCGAAAGGGTTCTTCGAGAGTGTCTCCTGCGACGTCGTCCTGGACGGCATCTGGCGCTATCACGACTTCGCGGGCGGACCCGCCCTCGAGAAGAAGCTCCACTTCAACAACAACCTGAGCCTGCGCGGGGGATGGAAGGCGGGCGTCTCCGTCCTCGTCGAGAACTTCGCCTTCGACCCCAAGCTTTACGCGGATTACGCCCTGGCCCGGCGCACGCCGGCGGGGACGGAGATCCTGCCCTTCACGGGCCTGCCCGGCATCGACAACCTCGACTACGTCCTCAGCCTCAACACGCCCGAATATTCGAGCTTCTCCGGCAGCCTCCAGTACCTCTGGGGGCGCGACGAGAACTTCTTCGAGTGGTCCCCCGCGGACATCAAGTACCTCACCCTGATCGCGGACTGGCGTCCCACGGACCAGATCCGCGTCGGCGCGCAATACCAGCTCCAGGCCTTCGACCGCCGCACGGACGGCTCGACCGTCGGCATCCGGCGCATCCCGCGCCTCAAGGTGGAGTACCAGCTCTCGCGCGCGATCTTCTTCCGCGTGGTGGGGGAATACGACGCCCGCCGCCAGGACACCCTGCGGGACGACGGCCGCACCGAGCTGCCGATCGTCATCCGCGACCCGGCGACCGGCGTCTACGAGCCTTCGCTCCGGTCCGAGCGCAACCGCTTCCGCGTGGACTGGCTCTTCTCCTACCAGCCCACTCCGGGAACGGTCGTCTTCGCGGGCTACGGCAGCACGCTGACGGAAGCGGAAGGACTGCGGTTCCGCGGCCTGCGCCGCGACACGGACGGCTTCTTCCTGAAGGTCAGCTACCTGTTCCGGATGTGATCTTCACCGGTTCACGCCCGCGCGAGCCATACTGGAGCTGAGGTCGCCATCATGCTCGTCGCGCTTGCCACCGTCGTCATCGGGCTCGTCGTGGGCGTCGGCCTGGCCTGGCTGGTCCTTTCCGGTCTGCTCGCCGTCGCCTTCCGCCGCGCGCGGACGTTCCTGCGCCGAATGACCCAGCGGCGCCAGGCCCCGCGCCCGGACTCGCCCGAGCGCCGGCACGAGGAGCGCCGGGCGCACTGAGCCGCTAGAATCGTCGCCCGTGGCGACGCCGGCCGTTCCGACCTCCTCCCGACTCCCGGTGCGCCGCCTCGCCCTGATCGTCACGCTGGGCGCGCTCGCGCTCGCCTACCAGGCGCACGCGATCACCGACATCGTGCGCGACCTGCGGACCTCCTCCGGCGGCCCTCGCCCGCCCTTCAACCTGGAGGTGGTGGCCGGCCGCATCGGGGGTGTGAGCGACGAGGCCGCGGCGGCGGGAGTGAAGGCCGGCGACCGCGTCGTCTCCGTGGCCGGGAAGCCCTACGCAGGCCGCAAGACGCTCGCGGAAGCCCTGCGCTCCGCCCGGCCGGGAGACGTCCTCCCGATCGGCGTCCGGCGGCTCGGCGCCCCCGACGAGATCCGTTCCGTCATCCAGCTGGTCGCGGACCAGCCCGCGGGCCGGAAGGTCTCGAGCACGCTGCTCGCCGTCGCCCTCGGGATCGCCCTGCCCGTGGTGAGCCTGTTCCTCGGATTTGCGGTGGCCCTCCGGCGCCCGCGCGACACGCGCGCGTTCCTTCTCCTCCTGATGATGATGAGCTTCGCCCAGCTCCCCGGCTCGACGGCGGCGGACGAGGCGGGCTGGGGCCCGGTGTTCCGCGTCTTCGGCGTCGTCTTCGATCACATCCTCTCCGCGACCTGGTCGATCTGGATGCTCCTCTTCGCCATCGCGTTTCCGGAGCGGCTGCCTCTCGACCGGCGCCGCCCCTGGCTGAAGTGGGTCTTCATCGGCCCGGTGTCCGTCTTCGCCGCCATGCGGACGATCGGGGCGGTGGGAGAGGTCGAGGGGTACGACGCGGCCGCGCGCCTGCTCGCGACCGTCTTCGCCCTGGAGCCGTTGCCGACGAGCCTGACCATGGTCGCGGTCGCGTCGTTCTTCGCGATCCTCGGTTTCAAGCGAGGCACGGCGGCCACTGCGGACAGCCGGCGCCGCCTGATGCTGCTCTACACGGGCGCGGCGCTGGGGCTCACGCCGACGGCGCTCCTGATCCTGGCCAGCTTGATCGCCGGGCACGCGGACGCGATCACGTCGGATTGGGTGGTCCTGCCCGCGCTTCTCTCGATGCTCGTCTTCCCGCTGAGCCTCGCCTACGTGATCGTCGTCCATCGCGCCATGGACGTGCGCGTGGTCGTCCGGCAAGGCCTGCAGTACGCGCTGGCCCGGCGCGGGGTGATGGTGTTGCAGGGAGTGGCGATCGTGATCGCCATCGTCACCGCCAGCACGCTGTCCGGCCAGGCGGGAGTGAACCGTCCGCGGCGTATGCAGTACCTCGCGGGAGCGATCATCTTCGTGCTCGCCATCCGGCGGGCGGCCGACCGTGCGCGCGGCTGGATCGACACACGCTTCTTCCGCGAAGCCTACGACGCGGAGCAGATCCTCACCGCGCTCAGCGAGGACGTGCGGACCATCGTGGACACCGACACCCTCCTTTCCACCGTCGGGCAGCGCGTGGCCACCTCCCTGCACGTGCAACACCTGGCCGCGCTCATCCGCCAGAACGGCGCCTATGCGCCCGCCTATCGGCTGGGCGAGCTGCCCGCGGTGCGGCTCGGCGCGGACTCCGTCGTGGCCGCGCGCCTGCGCGAGTCGCGCCAGCCCCTGCGCGTGGACCTCGAGGACCCGGCCTCCTGGGTCAGCCGCGAGGCGGGGCCGGACGACCGCGCCGCCCTCTCCGCCCTGGGCTCCGAGCTCCTGCTGCCCCTGGCCGTGAAGGACACGCTGCTCGGGATCCTGAGCCTGGGTCCCAAGCGATCGGAAGAGCCGTATTCGCCCTCCGACGTGCGCCTCCTGCAATCGGTCGCGGCCCAGACTGCGATCGCGCTCGAGAACAGCCAGCTCACGGCGGAGATCGCGCGCGAGAGCGCCTTCCGCGCCCGCCTGAGCCGCGAGATCGAGATCGCGCGCGAGGTCCAGGAAGGGTTGTTCCCGCAGCACTTCCCGCCCGTGAACGGGATCGAATACTTCGGCTTCTGCCGTCCCGCTCTCGGCGTCGGCGGCGATTACTACGACTTCGTGAAGGTGGGGGAGCAGCTCGGCATCGCCGTGGGAGACATCTCCGGCAAGGGCATCCCGGCCGCCCTGCTGATGGCCAGCCTGCAGGCCTCGTTGCGCGCGCAGGCCATCTCCGCCCCCGTGGACCTCGCTACGCTGATGGCCCGCCTCAACGAGCTCATCTACGAGAACTCGCCCGCCAACCGCTACGCGACTTTCTTCTACGGCCAATACGACCCGGCCACGCGAAGCCTCCACTACGTCAACGCGGGCCACAACGCCCCCATGGTCTTCCGTCCGCGCGCGGGAGGCGTCGACCTGCTGCGCGTCGACGGCGGGGGGCCCGTGATCGGCCTCCTGCCGGCCGCCGCTTACCAGCAGTTCGCAATCGACCTGCGCCCCGGCGATCTCCTCGTCGGCTACACCGACGGAGTCAGCGAGGCCATGAATCCCGACGACGAGGAGTGGGGTGAAGAACGGATGGCGGAGGCCGTCCGCACCACGTGCCTCGAGCTGCATCCGAAGGAAGTCGTGACTCGGCTGATGGAGGCCGCCGACGGCTTCGCGCACGGGGCCAAGCAGCACGACGACATGACCCTGGTGGTGGTCCGCGTCGTGTGAGCCGTCTCCGTGCCCGTCTCCGTTCGTTTGGCGATCCGTGGCCGTTCGTGATCCCCCTCACTCCTGGACGATCGCCGGGCACGTAGGTGAGTCCCAGGAGGCGCAACAAATGCTGGCCTGGCTCAACTGCCTGTTCCGCGGGTTCCACGTGCCGGAGCGCCAGTTCGTCGGCGGCTTCCGCTGTGCCGAGTGCGGTCGCGCGGGCGCGGACCTCGAGGAGATGGGCTTCGAGAACTTCGGCTATGCGCCGGCGTTACGCCGCGCGATCGTGCGGCGCGAGGTGTTCCGGGGCTGACGCGCGGACGCGGTCAGGAGACCAGGGCCGCGGCCTTCTTGGGCTCCGCTTCCGCCACCTTGGGTTCGCGCGGAGCCTCCACCGTTCCCAGTCCCAGGATCCCCTTCTCCAGCCATTCGTGGCGTCCGTCCAGGACGTCCACGCCCGCGCGGTAGCGCTGCACGTCGTCGTTGTCCCACAGCTCGTCGAAGAGCCGCTCGACCCGCCGCCGTGAGATCCGGCAGAAGAGGTCGGCCAGGCGCCGCGCCTCCGCCGCCTCCGGCCGCTGCTTCTCCCCGAGAGCCTGGGCGCGCGCGACCGTCGCCGCCGTCGCGAACAGCTCGTTGGCGACGTCCACCAGGCGGAAGAGGAACGCCTGCTTGTTCTGCAGCTTGGCCTGGTAGCGCAACATGCCGTGGAAGCTGGCGCGGGCCAGCTTGCGCGCGCTGCGCTCGACGAAGCGCAGGTGGGTGGCCAGGGAGCCGAACTCCGAGTAGCGGGGCCAGCGGCCCCAGCCCAGCCAGCGCGTCGGGTACCAGGCGGCGTAGAAGGCGCCCATCTTCGGCAGGGCGGCCAGCTTCGCCGACACTCCCTTGTCGGGGTCGATCATCGCCCCCGCGACCTGGAGGTGCTTGTCCACCATCTCCCGGGCCATGAAGAGGTGCATGATCTCGGAGGAGCCCTCGAAGATCTTGTTGATGCGGTAGTCGCGCATCATGCGCTCGACGCCGATGGGCTGCTCCCCGCGCTCCGCGAGGCTCTTCTCCGTCTCGTAGCCGCGGCCGCCGCGGATCTGCATCGTGTCGTCCACGATCTCCCACGTGCGGTCGGTGTTCCATTCCTTGGCCGCCGCCGCTTCCAGGCGGATGTCGTAGCCGCCGCGGTCCGCCATCTCGGTGGCGAGGGCGGCGATGGCCTCCATCGCGAACGTGTGGGCGGCCATGGACGAGATCTTGTGGGCGATGGCCTCGTGCTTGCCCACGGGCTTGCCCCACTGCACGCGCTCCGCGGCCCACTTCCGGCAGATCTCCAGGCAGAGCTTGGACGTGCCCACGGAGCCGTTCGGAATGGAGAGGCGGCCGTCGTTGAGGGTGGTGAGCGCGATCTTGAGGCCGCGCCCCTCCTGTCCGATCAGGTTCTCCGCGGGCACCACGACGTCCTTGAAGCTGATGACGCCGTTGGCGAGGGCGCGCAGGCCCATGAAATGCGAGCGGTGCTCGACCTTCACCCCGGTCCAGGCCGTCTCCACCACGAAGGCGGAGATCTTGCGGGTCTTGGGATCGACGGCCATCACGACCAGCAGCTTCGCGATGGTGCCGTTGGTGCACCAGAGCTTGGTCCCGTTGAGGACGTAGGCGGTGCCGTCCGCGCTCTTCTCGGCCGTGGTCGCCAGCCGCGCCGGGTCCGACCCGACGTTCGGCTCCGTGAGCGCGAAGGCGGAGATCTCCCCTCGCGCGCAGCGGGGGAGGTACTTCTTCTTGAGCTCCGCGCTTCCGAACAGCTTCAGGGGCTGGGGCACGCCAATCGATTGGTGGGCCGAGAGCAGGGCCACGATGTTCCCGTCCACCGACCCCAGGAGCTGCATGACCTTCTGGTATTCCGCGTTCGTGAATCCGAGCCCGCCATACTCCTTCGGGATCTTCATGCCGAAGGCGCCCATCTTCCGCAGATGCTCGATCACCGCCTCCGGGTACTCGCCGGTGGCGTCGATCTCCACGGAGTCCACGTCCTCGCGGAGGAAGCGCTTCATCTCGTCGTAGAACGCGGTGAACTCGGGGCGCTCCGCTCCCGGCAGCGGATAGGGATGGACGAGGTCGAGGCGGAAGTTGCCGAGGAACAGCTCGCGCATGAAGCTGGGTTGCGCCCATTCCTGCTGGCGCGACGCCTCCGCGACCTTCAGGGATTCCCGTTCGGTGACTTCGGGCGCCTTGCCAGTCGGCATCTCGGACCTCCGTGAATGAACGGCTATTCATTTTAGCGCGAACAGGCACCGGCCGCGCAAGGCCCTCCTGCAAGTGCGTGTCCGAGCCGGATCAGTGGGCCGGGCCGCCCGATGGTCCGGAGGCCATCGCCGCGGAGATTGGCGCCGAGCTGAGCAGCGGGGCAATCTCGCTCGCCGGCCCCACGAAGATGTGGTGCACCCATAACCCCAGCTCGCGCTGGTCCGGGTTCATGCCGATGGCGCTCGGCACGAAGGACCCGCTCATGGCCAGCTTCAGCTCCGCCCAGCGGTCCTTGCCCAGCGCCATCGCGGGGAAGCGAACGGCCGCGGTGAAGGGCGCGGAGCCGGCGATGGGCACGGCGGCGGCGACGGAGCCGACGGCGAGGGTCAGCACGGGCGGCCTCGCGAATGCAGCGTAGTTGGTCTCCGCGCGGACCAGCGCGATCACGTCCTGCTGGTGGTTGCGGAAAGCCAGCCAGGCCTCCGGCTGGATCCACCGCCGGTTCCCGAAAGGGTCACCGGGCGGAGCCTCGGGCGCGTACCACCCCGAGCCGTAGCGCAGGCGGCGCCGGCTGTCCGCGCGCGCCAGCTCGACCTGGGCCGCGACGTATTCCTGGAGGCCCACGTCCGCGCCGGCGAGAACGAGCCGCCCGCGCTCCGGGTGGAACAGGCCGACGCGCACCTGCAGCTTGTCCGCGAAGGCATCCGCGGGTGCAAAGAGCGTACGCGTGTATCGATGTGTCTCGCCCGGCCGCCACGTGCTGGGCGGCGGCTCGGGCACGTGATCGTCGGTGAACGCGATCGCGCCGCCCGGGTAAACGAAGTGGACGAAGGCACTGAACCCTTCAGGGGGTGCCGCCCCGCCCGCCTCGAGGCTCCAGGAGTATTCGACCGCGAAGGGACTGCCCGCGGCCACCGTCGCCGGACGCACGGTCGCGCGCACGGCGACTCCGGCGCTGGAGGCCGCGCGGCTCCGGCGGCACGACACCGTTCCGATCGCCAACAGGCTGGCGGTCAGGAGGATGGAGTAACGCCACGGCCCGATCAGGCCAGTCATGGTCAGAAGCTCACGTACGACCAGCCCTCGGCGTCCGACCGTTCCCGGCGCGGCGTCCGGCCGCACGCGGCGGCGAGGGCGTCGAGGTCTTCGGGCCGCGCCCACGCTTTCCGGCACGTCCCCCCGTCGCGATACAGGACCGGTCGCGTCAGGTCCAGATACCCCGGAGCGTCCAGGTGCAGCGTACGGGCGACGAAGATCTCCGGGCTCGGGTTGTACAGGGTGGGCGCATGGCGCAGCGCGAAGCGAGCCGCCGCCGAGTGGTCGAGGTAATCCGGCCGGGCCAGAGGGCCGCCGCGGCCGAGCGTGATCGCGGCCTGGGTGGCCACGGCCGCGGCCAGCAGGACCCGATAGGCGTGGGGCGGCGCGGTGTCGGAGCCACCGAGCCGGGTGCGCCAGGCGAGGAAGGCTCCGTAGAGAAGCGGTGTCATCCAAACCGCGTACCGGCTGGGGCCGGTGGCGCCGTGGTTCCAGTTCGTGGTCGTGCTGCACATCAGGGCCATGGGCAGCAGCACGGCGGCGGCGAGGAAGTCGAGAGCGACCGTGCGCCGCACCAGGCACACGGCCACTCCCGCCGCCCAGGCGAGAATGACGATGGGGACGCAGGGGAGCAGTCCGAGGTCGAGGTCGAAGAAGAGCTCCAGGGCCTTGCGCAGAGAGAGGACGTCGAGGGTGGCGCCGCCCTGGCGCGCGATCACGCTCGGCGTGCCGAAGTGCACGTAGAAATACACCATCGGCACGACCGCGGGCAGGGACAGGAGCCCTGCCAGCGCGAGCGCGCGCACGCGCACGGCGAGAGAGGCGGGCACCAGGACGCGGTCCTTGAGGATGAGGATCCAGATCGCTCCCGCCAGCACGATCAGCGGGGGGTTCTGCATGGCCGCGGCCGAAGTGGCCAGCAGCGCCGCACCGAGCTTCCGGGCGCTCAGGCCGACCAGGGCCAGGGTCACCATCGAGAACGTATAGACCTCGGGGTGCGGCCAGAGCAGCAACCAGAGCGCGGGCGAGAACAGGAGCAGGCACGTCAGCGCCAGGCGCTCCGTCCCGCAGAGCCTCCTGGCCTGTGCGACGGCCCAGAGCGCGGCCGAGAACAGGAGCGCGTTGGCCAGCGGCAGCGCGCGCACGGCGCGTGCGCCCGTCAGGCGCAGCACCGCGCGCACGGGCAATCCGAGGGCCGAGTACCCCCAGAAGTGATAGCTCAGGCGGGCTCCCGCACGGTCCTCGAAGTAGCCGCGCCGCACGTCGGCGAAATTGATGTCCGCCATTCCCGACGCCACGGCCGCCAGCCCGTAGACGTCCCCTGGCCGCATCTCGGGCGTCCCATGCCTCCAGAGCGATTCGGCCATCGCGAGGTACTCGCCCGCGTCTCCGGCGGGAATGGGATGCGCGACGAGCGCCGTCAGCACCAACGCGGCCGTGGCGAGGGCGGCCACGGCCTGGGCGGCCCGGGCCAGAGCGACCTCGCCGGCGGCGGCAGTGGGGCGAAGTGCGGGTCGTTCCGGCGCAGGGCGAAACAGCATGAGTCCACCTCGGCCATGCCCTGAGGCACGAGGCATGCCGGCGACGCATCCAGCGTAAGTGATGTCGGGAGAGCACGCGTGGGGACGTGAAGAAAACCCGCGGTCGTTCGCCGGTCGAACGAGCGTTCGGTGAGCGAACGGTCGGCGGGCGATCCGCCCGCCGCTATTGCGCTTGCACGATCTCCTGGAACCGGGGATCGTCCCTCAGCGACGCGAACTCCGGCTCGATGCGGGCGCGCGCCACGTTGAACCGGCGCCGGCCCCGCACCGCCCGGCCCAGGCTGCTCAGGGCCTGCTCGGGCTCGCCGCGCAGGGCGTAGATGCCCGCCACGTAGAAGCGGGTGTAGGGGTCGTCGGCCCCCAGCCTGAGCCTCTCCTCGAACATCGCGAGGGCGACCTGGAAGGCGGCCCGGGCCTGTTCGTGTTCGCCCAGGTGGAGGTGGGCGGAGCCGATGCGCTGGTGCAGCTCGATGGTCGTGCGGCTGCGCAGGGCGTGGTCGCCGCTCTCCAGGAACCGACGTTCGCGCTCCAGGTGCTCCAGGGCCTCCCGGTGCCGTCCCTGGAGCGCGGCGAGGTGGCCGAGGCGCATGTACGACCCCACGATCACGACGCCGTCACGTCCGGACTGCATCTTCTCCTGCAAGGAGGCGGCCTGGCGGGCGGCGGCCTCGCCGCGCGCGAAGTCGCGCCGCAGGGCGGCGCAATGCGCGAGCTGTAGCGCCGACCAGCCCGCCTGCGGGTTGAGCCGGAGCGCCGTCTCGTATTCGGCCGCGGCGCGGTCGAAGTCCGCGCGGCCGATGAAGAACGCACGCGCGAGCGCGGCGTGGGACGGCGCATCCGCCGGATCCAGCGCCAGCGCGCGTTGAACGGCCTCGATCCCCTCCTCCTCGCGTCCGAGCGAGGTGAGAGCGGAGCCGAGCTCCTTCCAGGCCACGACGAGGTCGGGGGCGAGCTCGATCGCGCGCCGGAAGGACTCGATCGCGCGCTCGTGCAGCTCGGGCGTGGTGAGGTACGCGGCCTTGACGTCGTAAGTCGACCCGAGCTGGAGATGCGCGCGGGCGTAACTGGGGTCGAGGGCGACCGCGCGCTCGAAGAAGAGGACCGCTCGGTCCAGGGCCTCGTAGCTTTCGATACGCATGTTCAGCATGCCCTTTGCGAAGGCCTCGTAGGCCTCCACGACGTGGGTCTCCTCCGCGCCCCGCGCGCGCGGGGTGAGGCGGAGGCGCAGGCCCGAGGAGAGCTCGCTCACCAGGCGGTCCTGGAGATCGAAAATCTGGCCGATGCCGCCGTCCACCTTGGCCGTGTGGACGACTTTGCCCGTCTCCACCTCCGTCACGCGGGCGGTGACGCGGACGATGTCGCCCAGGCGCTGGTAGCCGCCGGTGATGACCCAGCGCGCTCCCAGCTCGCGCGCCGCGCGCGTGGCCTGGGCCTCGTCGTCGGGCGCGCCCGTCGATCCCATCTTGCGCACCGCCTCCCACACGCGCTCGCGCCCGACCACGGTCAGGCCCTCGACGCACTTGAGATCGGCGGTCACCGTCTCCGCGATGCCCGTGCCCAGCCAGTCGTCCTCCGGGCTTCCGGTGATGTTGGTGAGGCTCATGACCGCTACCACCGGCGAGGCGGGGGCGAGCCCCAGACGGGAGGCCGCGCCGCCGATGGCGTCGAGGTCGCGGGACAGCTCGCGCAGCGACTGGTACCGCTGCTCGCGGTCCTTGGCCAGCATGCGGCGCAGGATGCGCTGCAGCTCCGCGCCCCCGCTGCCCGCGCGCGGGACCGCCGCCGCAGGCTCGCGGTGGAGGATCCCATCGATCACCTGCACCGCGTTTTCCCCGGGGAAGGGGAGGGCGCCCGTGACCAGCTCGTAGAAGACGACACCGAGGGAAAAGATGTCCGTGCGCGCGTCGAGGTCGCGCCCCAGGGCCTGCTCCGGTGACATGTAGGAGACCGTGCCCACCAGACCGCGGCCGGCCGCCTCCTGCGGGGCCCGGCTCCAGGTGCTCGCGGTGTCGTCGGTGCGCGGAGAGTACTGGGCGAGGCCGAAGTCGAGGACCTTGACCCGGCGGCTCTCCGTCACCATCACGTTCGAGGACTTCACGTCGCGGTGCACGACGCCGCGGTCGTGCGCCTCGGCCAGGGCTTCCGCCACCTGGCGCACCAGCGCCACCGCCTCCGGCACGTCCAGGGCATGCGCGCGCACGAACTGGGAGAGGGTCTGTCCGGGTACGTACTCCATGGCGATGAAGCTGCGCCGGCCGTCCTCCGCGTCCATCTCGTCGATCTCGTAGATCACGGCGATGTTCGGATGATTCAGGGTGGAAGCCACGCGGGCTTCGCGCAGCAGCCGGTTGCGTGCGCCTTCGTCGCCGCCGCTGCGGAGCATCTTGAGCGCGACCTGCCGGTGCAGCCGCAGGTCCTCGGCCAGGTAGACCTCGCCCATGCCGCCGCCGCCGAGGCGCTGCAGGATGCGGTAGTGGGACGCCGTCTCCGCCACGATTGGTCTCTCCGCCCGCTCATTATGCGGGCAGGAGAATTGCGCGGCTATGGCCGTTCGGTGGCTCGCGAGGGGCGGGGCCAGCGGAGGCTCGGCATGTGGTGCGTGCGGTGCAAGAACGACGTCGTGGGGTGTCGCTGCGGGGACATCGAGCAGCGGCTGGACCGGCTGAGCCGTCGCGATCCCGTGATCGGGCCGGCGGCCTGGGCGAACCTGTCCCTGCGCCTCCTCCTGGCGAAGGGCACGGGGAAGGCTCCGCACTGAGCAGATAGCGTATAGCCGGGTGCGCGGTGGCGCTATACTCGCGCCAAGGGCATGGTGCACGAACGCGCCCGGGCGACCCCGATCGCGCTGGCCTGTGCCCTGCTCGCGCCCGCCGTTTCCTTCCGCGATGGGCCTCCCGTCGCTTCCCCCGGCGCGCCTCGCGACGGGGTCATGACGTACATCCATCACCCGCCAGAGTCCGCGCGCGACGTCCGCTATCTCTACCAGTGGGAAGTGCTGCGGACGGCCCTCGAGAAGACACAGGGGGAGTGGGGCCCCTATCGCCTGGTCGCCGGCGACGTCATGACCGAGCGGCGGCAGGCCTACGAGCTCCGCAACGCGACCGGCAACCTCACCGTCATGTACCTCGGCACCACCCCCGAGTTCGAGCGGGAGCTCGTGCCCGTTCGCATCCCCGTGGACCGCAACCTTGGCGGCTATTGCGTCTTCCTCGTGCGTGCGGGGGAGCAGGCGCGCTTCGACGCAGTGCGGACACTGGACGACCTGCGACAGTTCACGTACGGGCTGGGGCTGGGCTGGATCGACGTGGAGATCCTGCGTGCCAGCGGCTTCAAGGTGGTGACGGGGTCCAGCTACGACGGGCTCTTCGAGATGCTCGTGAACCGGCGCTTCGACGTGTTCCTGCGCGGGGCGGTGGAGATCCTGGACGAATACGAACAGCGCCGGGGGGAGCTGCGCGACCTGCGCATCGAGGACAGCCTCCTCCTGTACTATCCGCTGCCGATGTACTTCTGGTTCGCGAAGACGCCCGAAGGAGGGCGCCTGTCCCAGCGGGCGGAAGCGGGCCTGCGGCTCATGCTCGCGGACGGGAGCTACGACGAGATCTTCGACCGCTACCAGCGCGCGAAGATCGAGCGCCTCCATTTGAAGACGCGGAAGGCCTACCGGATCGACAACCCGTTCCTCGGGCCGGAGACGCCGCTCGCGGACCGGCGGCTCTGGTTCGACCCCGCGACGTACCGGTAGGCCAGGCTCCCCGCATGAACGTCCGCCGCCCTTCCGTTGCCGTCGTCGTCGTGGCCGCCCTCGTCGGGGTCGCCACCCTCCTCATGGTCGTGGCGGGCGTCGTGAACTACGCCTGGTATCGGGCGGACGGCCGGAGCGCGCTGCGCCGGGACCTGGCCACCGAGGCCGACCAACTCGCGGTCGGCCTGGCCCTGCCCGCGTGGAACATCGATCGCGCGCAGATCGACCGGGTCCTGGGCGCAGCCGAGGCCGATCGCTCCGTGTTCGCGGTCCGCCTCCAGGCCGCGGCCAAGACCCACACCCGCGTCCGGGACGGCGATTGGAGGCTGCCGGCCGCCACCGGCGACTTCCCGACGGAGGGCTTGCTCGAGGAGCGCCGCGACGTCACCTTCGACGGGGAGACGATCGGCCACCTGTCGATCTATGGGACGACCCGCTTCCTCGATCAGGACCTGGCTCGGATGCGCGAGACGATCGTCATCAGGATCGTCGCCTTCGACGCCCTCCTCGTCCTCTCGCTGTACTTCCTCCTGCGGCGGGCGGTGGTCAAGCCGCTCACCGACATCGAGCGCTTCGCCACCGCCGTGCGGGCGGAAGACGGGACCCATCCCGCCGCGATCGCGCTCTCGCCGGGAGCGGCGCGCGAGCTGGCGAGCCTGCGCGACACGATCGAGGCCATGGTCCGCCTCCTCGACACCCGCTACGAAGCCGTGCGCGCGTCCGAGGAGCGCTACCGGCTGCTCTTCGAGGGCAACCCGGTGCCGATGCTCGTCTACGACCTCGAGTGGCTGACCTTCCTGGCCGCGAATCGGGCGGCGGTGACGCAATACGGTTACGCGCGCGAGGAGCTCCTCCAGCGGTACGTGAGCGACCTGGCCCTCCCCGGCGACCCCCAGCTCGCCGAGTTCCTCGCGACGCGATTCGAGCCCCGGCCCGAGGTCGTGGAGATCGGCCGCCGCCGGCAGCGCCGCCGGGACGGGAGCGTGCTCGACGTCGACATGACGAGCATGGAGATCGCGTTCGAGGGCCGGAGGGCGCGGCTGCTCCTCTGCCGCGACCTGACCGCGGAGAACCTCGCCCGGCAGCAGCAGGAGCGCTTGCAGGAGTCGCTCCGGCGCAGCGAGAGCATGGCGGCCATGGGCGGGCTCGTCGCGGGCGTGGCCCACGAGGTGCGGAACCCCCTCTTCAGCATCTCCGCAACCGTGGATGCGCTGGAGGCGGACTTGCGCGATCGCCCCGACTTCATGGAACTCGCCCGCCTGCTGCGCTCCCAGGTCGTGCGCCTCACGCAGCTCACGCGTGACCTGCTCGACTACGGCAAGCCCGCGGCCCTGAGCCTGGCCGCGGTGCAGCCCGGCGATCCCGTGCGGGTCGCGGTACGCGCGTGCACGCCGCTGGCACGGACGAAGGAGGTCGAGCTCGCGGCCCGGGTCGCACCCGGACTTCCCGCCCTCACCCTCGACGGGACGCGCATGGAGCAGGTCCTCGAGAACCTGGTGGCCAATGCCGTCCACCATGCGCCTCGTGGCACCGCAGTCCACGTCACGGTGGAGCTGACGGAAGGGGAGCGGGCCGTCGCCTTCCGGGTCGAGGACGAGGGGCCCGGGATCGCGCCCGCGGACCTGGAACGGCTGTTCGAGCCGTTCTTCAGCCGGCGCGACGGGGGCACCGGCCTGGGGCTGCCGATCGTGCACCGCATCGTGGACGCCCACGGCGGGGCGGTCCGCGCCGCCAACCGCCCGACCGGCGGTGCCGTCTTCACCGTCACCCTCCCCGTGCCCGCGCCGGCCGGCGGCCCCGCGGAGCGCGGAGACGGGGCAGGTGACACGTAGCGCACGGCGCCCGCGCCGCGCGGAGGCAGGGGAAAGTGTCACGTAGAGCACGGCGGCGCCGCGTAGCGGCGGCGTCGTGCGAGGGGGGTCTCAGGGGGGGAGCTCCCTGCGACCGCGGTAGTCAGGGAGTTCCCCCCCCTGACTAGATATGACACGCCCACCCCTTGCAAGGCCGGCCCGCCTGCGGCATATTGTGGATCGACATCCGGAGCGGCCCGCCTCATGCGGGCCCGGCAACCTGGGGGGACATCCCAAGGTGCCGTTCTTCCCGGCGTAACGGGAAGGAGATGCGGCCCCTCGTCAAGGGGCAACGAAGTGTCCGGCGCGGCGGCCCCGCGCTCTCCGGGTGTATTCGAGAGGGTTGGACCATGCCCATCGAGACCCCCGCGGAGAGCACCCGCGGCCCAATCTCTCCGGCGGAGCGAGCCGCCGAGGACCCCGATCACCATCTCTGGCGCAACGGCCGACTCTGGTGGATCGCCTTCACCGTGCACCTGCCCGGCTGGCAGAAGGAGCGCGTCCGCGTCTCTCTTCAGACCGCGGACGTGGTCGAAGCACGCCGCCGACGCGACGACCTCCTGAACCGGTACCCCCAGGAGCGCGGCTGCGCGCTCTCCCTGCGCATCGGGGCCCGCGCCGCGCGCCGGACCCGCCGGTCCGCTTCCATGCGCTCACCCGTCGCGGCCTGAGCCTCGGGTCCGCGGAGCGGGACGCCGCCTGGAGGGCGCGGCTCAGGGACCGGCTTCGCGCACGCAGCGCAGGCCGATGAAGTTGCGGCTCTCCGGGCCCTCGAACCAGCGGCTGCGTATGGAAGCGCGCAGGAACGAGGGCTTGTTCACCCAGGAGCCGCCGCGCAGGACACGGCGCTGGCGTCCTTCCGCCGGCTCGCCCTTCCAGACGTCCTGGGTCCATTCCCAGACGTTCCCGGCCATGTCGTAGAGGCCGTAACCGTTGGCGGCGTAGGCCCCGACCTTCTCGGGTCCCGCGTCGCGACAGTCCTTCTCGTCGTCGAAGCGGGCGCCGTTGGGCGCGCCGGGGCGGCAGACAGGCTCTTCCGTGCCCCACGGGTAATACCAGTCCGTGTGCCCGCCTCGATCCGCCCATTCCCATTCGCCCTCCGTGGGAAGCCGTCCTCCCGCCCAGGCGCAATACGCCCCCGCGGTCTCCCAGGGGACGTCGACGATGGGAAGGTCGTCACGCTCCCAGCCCTTGTTGAAGGAAGGCGCCTTCGGCATCTCGCGCCCGGTCGCGGCGGCAAAGCGCTTGTAGGCCCCGACCGTTACTTCGGTGCGGCCCATCCAGAGGCCGTTGGGGATCGTCACGTCCTGATAGGGCAGCGTGGCCGGATCGCAGTTGGCGTCGCCGGGCGTGCAGCCCATCGGGTAACGTCCCGGCGGGATCCACGCGTAGTCGAGCTCGTCCACGGGATTCGACCAGGTCTGGCCGGGCCGGGCTACGTCACCTTGCGTCGGAGCGGAGGCGGGCGTGCCCGCGCGGCCGCGAGAGAGGAAGGCCGCGCCGATCAACACGGCGACCAGGAGAGCGCCCCCGGCAAGCGCGGCGCGCTCACCCCGGCGACGGACCCGGAACGTCTTCTTCCGCACGACCCAGTCCTGCTTCGGCCGCTCGTTGTAGGCCGGCCTCGGGGGATCGGGCACGCGCGTCGTGTGGTCCTCGGCCGCGTCCCCCTCCGCGTCGTCGAGGGTCCGCGCGTGGGGCGACGCGCCCACGACGAGGTTGCGCATCGGCTCCAGCACCTCGCGGATGGAGCGCATGGTCGTACGCACGTGGGGGTCGGGGTCGGTCGCGCGCCAGATCTCCTCGCGCAACGCCTGGGGGAAGGCGGGGCCGACGTCGAGCTTGGCGTGCTGGAGCTTGCGCGCGCCCACCGCCGCCGCCACCGCGGCCGGAGTCAGCCCGGACGCCACCGCGAACGGCCTCTGGCCGGTCAGCGTCTCATGGAGGCACTGCCCGAAGGCGTAGACGTCGAGCGCGCGCGGGTCGCTCTTCTCGCCGCGGAAGATCTCCGGGGGAAGGTACGAGAAGGTGCCGACGTGCCCGGAGGCGGTCAAGGCCTCCCACGATTGCGCCATGGCGATCCCGAAGTCCACCAGCTTCACGCCGCCTCCCGGCGTCAGGATGATGTTCGCGGGCTTGACGTCCCGGTGGTAGATGCCGGCGGCGTGCGCGTGCTCGAGCGCAGAGGCCAGCGGGGCGAACGCGGAGAGGGCCTCCGCGATGGGCAGGGGACCGCGTTGGAGGCGCTCCTTCAGCGTCTGGCCGTGCGCGAGCTCCATGGCCAGGTAGGGGACACCGAGGCCGGGGTCCTCCCCGACGGCCATGACGCGCACGATCGCGGGATGGCCGAGCGTGCTCAAGGCCTCGGCTTCACGGATGAAACGCACCCGTGCCTCGGCGTCCGCGGTGGGCTTGAGGACCTTGAGCGCGGCCACGACGCGATCGCTCATCATCGAGTGGACGCGGTAGACCGCGCCCATCCCGCCTTCGCCGAGGCGGTCCTCGACGACCCAGTCGCCGACGCGGTCGCCTGTGTTCAGCACTCCTTCACGGGCCCGGAGCGGGCGGCGAAGGTGACGGCGCTTCCGAGGGCGGTGGCGGTACGGTGGTGGTGGTCGTCGTCGGGGGCCGAGGCGTCGTGGCCACCGGCGGGCGCGGGGTCGTCGGCGGAGGCGACGGGCGCGGCGAGACCGCAGCCGCCGGTGCGGCCGCACCCGCAGCCGGGGAAGCGCCGGGCGCGGGCGGCGCGGGCGCGACGGCGGCGGGCGAGGGCACCGCTGGAGGCGGCGCCATTACGGGTGAGACGACGGTGATCGGCGCCTTGCCTCCCGGCGCTCCCGGTGCGGGAGAACCCGTCGTTCCCGGGGCCGCCGGCGCTCCGGCTTGTCCCGGCGCCGCCGGCTTCGGCGTGATGTAGCCGAGCGACTGCGCCGCGGCCAGGATCTCCATGGCCGCCGGACCGGAGACGCGGGCGCCGAGGCCTCCGCGCGGGACCACGACCGCGGCCACGATGCGGTGCGGCGTGATGGCCTGGTCGGGCTCGGCGTGTTCGTCCTCCGCGATGCCGAGGAACCAGGAGTTCGGCGAGCCCCATTCGTTGTAGGGCACGCCGAACACGACCTCGTCCTTGGTGCCGATCGCGTCGGCGGTCCCGGTCTTGCCGTACAGACGGATGCCGGGCGGCTTCTGCAGTCCGCGCGCCGTCCCCGCCAGCACGACCTGCTCCATCCCGGAAAGGATGGGCACGGCGAGGCCGGGCTCGGCCAGGATCTTGCGCTCCTCGCAAGGCGCGCTCAGGTCCATGCCCTGTCCGCACTTCCGGTAGATGCCGCCGTCGGCCACGGTGCCGCCGACGCGCGCGAGCTGCGAGACGCTGAGCAGCGCCGCCGCCTGGCCGAAGGCCGTCTCCGCGAGCTCGCGGCTGCCCGCCTTGCCCGGGCTGATGACCTTGCCGTTCCACCCGATCTCGACCCCATCCTTGACGAGGTTGATGAAGGCCTCCGGGCCGAGGGCGAGACCGAGCTGCCCGAAGTACACGTTGCAGCTCACGGCGATGCCCTTTATGAAGTCGATGTTGCCGTGGACGGGGTCCTGGGGGTGGTCGTGAATGGCCTTGTACCAGCCGGGCCTGGTGAAGAAGGGACCCTGGCCGTCACGCTGCGTGCAGCCGAAGATCGGCCCCGTCTTGGCCACGCGGCCGGTCGCGGAGCCGAGCAGCCCCGCGCGGGCGGCCGCCAGCGACGTGACCACCTTCGCGACCGATCCGGCCTGGAACACCCCGTAAACGCCCGTCTTGTCCCGCCACGGCCCATAGACGCCAGTGAACTTCTTGTCCTTGACGGGGAAGTCGGGGTCGGTGAGGCGCCGCATGAATTTCTCGTTGCCCGGATCGAAGTCCGGCCACTGGGCGCGTGCGAGGACCTGCCCGGTGTCCGCGTCGAGGACGACTGCGGCCGCCGCCTTGCCCTGCTTGGCCGCCTCCTTGAGGATCCCGGAGACCTGGGTCTGCAGCTTGGCGTCGACGGTGATGCGCGTCGTGCGCGACGGGATGTCGTCGTAGACCTTCTGCAGCGTCTCCCGGCTCGCGCGCATGTAGGGGAGCAGCGGCCGGAAGTCCGGCGCGGCGAGGGCGAGCAGCCGCACCTCGTCGCCGTCGGCCATCTTCGCGGCCCGGTCGTGGTCTTCCGGCTTGGGATCGCGCGACTTCACCACGAACAGGAAGCGCTCGCCGCCGTCGGCCTTCTCCGCCATCCACACCGCGGGGCCGTCGTCGAGGTCCCCGTATCCGCGCAGCTTGCCGTCGAGCTGGCGCTCCAGCATCCATTCCGGCCGCAAGACGATCGCCTCCGCGGGGCCGATGAGGGTGCCCATGGCATCGCCCAGCGGATACGTGCGCTCGCCCGTCTCCGGGTCCGTGCCCGCGACCTTCTCGCCGTTGCGGTCCAGGATCTCGCCGCGCTTCATGCGGTCGGCGATGATCTGCAGCCGCGGGTCGTGGAGGTTCACGATGCGGTCGTAGGGGTCGCCGGGCTGGGCGGCGAGGAGGGTGACGCAGCCGCGCACCGTGGTGGCCGGGCCCCAGACCACCGCCTCCAGGAAGATCACCACGACGCCGCCGGCCAGGAGCAGCAGCTCCCCCGCCAGCGTGGCCATGGTGCCCTTGCGCACCTCGTCGAGCTCGGTGGTCGCCTCCCGCGCGTGGCCGCTCTCGGCGAGGCGCGCGATCATCGCCGCCGTGAGCATGAAGACGATCATCCCGGTCTTGCCCCACGACAGGTAGGGCACGACGACACCCGTGAGGGGTAAGACGCCGGTCGTCCCCGCGAAGATGACGAACCACTGCGAGATGAGGAATATCGAGAGCCCCGCGGCCAGGAGCATGCGCTCCGGCGTGCGGTTCCAGGCCGCGATCCAGAGGCCCTGGCCGGCGATGGCCGCGAGCAGGACCAGGTAGACGATCATCCCGGCCGCGCCCATCTCCTCCGTGAGGTGCGCCTGCACGAGGTCGGTGTGGCCGGCGGGAAGGGCGGTGGCGGGGGCGGCACCGAGGCCGCGTCCGCCGAAGCCGCCCGCGGCGATGGCCCAGCGCGCGCGCGCGGTCTGATCGCCGAAGGGGATCGCGTTGTACCAGGGATCGAGCCACATCTGCAGGCGCAGCGTGACCTTCGGCGACTGCGTGATGGCGGGGACGTGCGTGGCGATGGCGACGCCGCCGGCCACGATGGCCAGGGCCAGGAGCACCCAGCCTCCGGCCCGCGTCACGATGTAGAACATCGCGAGGAAGAGGACGGAGAGGATCAGGGTCGCGCCCAGGTCCTTGACCATCACGAAGGCGCCGAAGAGCAGGACCAGGATCAGCACGGCCGGGATCAGGATCTTGCGCCGCGGGAAGTCCACACCCAGGAAGCGGTCACGCTGGAAGCGCAGCTTGGCCGCGCGCTTGCCGAAGTAGAGCGCGAGGTACAGCACGAACACCAGCTTCAGGATCTCGAGGGGCTGGATGGGGCCGAGGTTGATCAGGGTGTCCGGCGCCGCTTCCGTGCCCTTGCCGAACAGGCGCAGGGCGATGAACGTGGCCAGCATCAGGAAGGGCAGCAGGAACTCGACGGGGGCGGTGATCTCGACGGGGTCGCGGGGCAGGACGATGATCACCGCGGCGAGCGCGGCCGCGATGAGGATGCCCTGGGCGAAGGCGGGTCCGGGCCAGAACTGGTGGGTGAGCGGGTTGCCGTAGCCCATCTGCAGGGCGAGGCCGATCCCGGCCGCCATCATCGTCGCCGGCAGCACGAAGGGCGAGAAGATGTTGCCCCGCCCGCGCTTGAGGCTGATGAAGCGGGCCAGGGCCAGCGAGCCCACGGCCGCCGCGAACATGAAGTAGCCCATCCGGGCCGCCTGCTGCACTTCCTCGATGCTGCGGATGCCGGCGGTGGCGGTCTGCGCCTTGACCGTGGCCGCGTCCACGGCGGCGTTGACGCCGAAATAGCCGGCCAGCGCCACCAGCAGGAACAAGCTCATTTCGATGATGATCGGCACCGCGATTACCTTTTCTCGATGTGGACGAGCGAGGCCGTCATTCGGGCTTCGCGGACTCGGCGGGAGGATCCGGCTTCTCCGGCGCGTCCGGTTTCTCCGAGCTGTCCGGCTTTCGCTTCATCCAGGCCAGGATGTCCTTCTTCCAGATCGAATCCCTCTTGGGCGCCGGGCACAGGCAGCGGACGATGACCACGGTGGAGTTGTCCCGGGTGCCGCCGGCCAGGGCGAGGGAGACCAGCTCCTCGGCCAGGACGTCGGGCGGCGTGGCCTGCTTCCGCGCCTCGCGCATGCGGCCGAAGAGGCCGGCGGACTCCAGGGCGCCGTGCACGCCGTCGCTGCACAGGACGAGGATGTCGTTCTCCTCCAGCTTGACCTCGCAGCTGTCGATCCAGTCGTCACCCGTGCGCGACTGGCCCCCGAGGTCCCGCGTCACCTGGTTCTGGCCGCCGATCTGCTTGACCCCGCTGTCGGGGATGCCGAGCTGCTCCTGGGCGTGCGCGGCCACGGTGTGGTCGCGGGTGAGCTGCTCGCAACCCGCTTCCCCGGCCAGGTAGACGCGGGTATCGCCCACGTGCGCGACCAGGGCCTTGCTCCCGCTGATGCGCACCGCGGAAGCCACGCACCCCATGCCCTTCGTCTGGTTCTTCTTCTTCGCGACGCGATGGATCTTCTCGTTCGCGTTCAGGAAGGCGTGGAGGAGGTCGCGCTCCCCGAGGAGGGCCTCGCGCGCCAGGGCCGCCGCTTCCGCGCCCGCCTGCTGGCCGCCCATCCCGTCGATCACCGCGAACAGGCCGAGATCGGGACGGCACACGTAGGTGTCCTCGTTGCGCTCGCGAGGGCCGCGGTCGCTACGGGCCGCCGCTACGAGACCCGGTCCCTCGAGCGCTCCCGTCCGCTCGGATTCCGCCTCGCGTTGCCCAACCGTCACGAGCCGCCGAGGCGCTCCACCGTGAGCTTCATCTCGCCGTTGGACAAGTTGATCTCGGCCGGAAAGGCGTCGATCGAGATCTGGCCGCCGGCCTGGACGAGCCGGCCCTTCACTTCCACGGGGTTCGCATCCGAGATGCGGCCGATCAGCGCGCCGTCTTCGGAAGCCTCGATCCAGAGCTGGCGCTTGTTGATCTTGCTGTTCGCGCCTTCGAGGGCCACGAAGCCGGGTGCGGTCGCGCCGTGGGGCCGGCCCAGGACGACGCGGCTGCCCGCGCGGATCATGGCCTCCCCGCCGCTCCAGAGGACCTTGAGCCGCTCCTCCGCCGCGGGGTTGACGTAGGCGCCGACGAAGCTCTCGGGCACGCGCTGGGTCAGGTCGGTGAGGGACTTCGCCACCGGGCCGCCGATGCGCACCGTCATCTCGGACGGATCGGTGGGCGTGCCGCTGTCCACCTCTGAATAGTCCACCTTGATGACCGCGTTGCCGGGACGGACGGACCCGCCCTCGTCACGCAGGAGGCGCACGGTCAGCCCTCCCACCATCTCCGCCTTCAGCTTCTTGAGGTGCTTCTCGACGACCTCGCCCATGTCGCGCAGGAGCGTGCCCTCGAGCTTCTTGATGCGCTCCCAGTCCTGGAGGTCGAGGAAGACCTTGTATTCGTTCCAGACGAGGGGCTTGCCGTTGGCGGTCTGGTGGGGGCACTGGCCCATCACCGCCTTGACCGCCTTCGCCACCAGGAAGGGATCGACCACCACCTTCTCGGTGCGCTTCCAGGGATTGAGCCCGCCGTGGACGGCGGCCCAGTCGATGCGGAAGGTCTCGGGATCGTTCTCGGCCCGGCTGATGCCCGGCACGGCCCTAGGCCTCCTCGAGCTTCACGGACAGCACGGTCTTCGCGCCGTCCGTGAACTCGATGACGTCGCCCGGCTGCACGGGGACGCGGCCGGAGGCGGAGAGCGCCGGACGCAGCCGCTGGCCGTCGGGACGCGCGACGATGAGCGCTTCACTCTGGTCCAGCGCTTCCAGCTCGAAGTTTCCGCTCACGCGGTGGAGGCGCGCGGCACGGCGGCTGACCGCCTTCTCCGTCTCGGACACGATCAGGTCGTTCGCGACCTGCTGGTCGTCCCCGTGCCAGGGACCGCGGCCGATCAGGAACACGCGCTTTTCGCCCTGCATGGGAACGGCGTTGCCGGTGCGGTCGCCGCCCTCGATCTTGAGCTGATACGTCTTGGGCGGGCTCTCCTTCGCGGTGACCTGCGTCTTCTTGCCCGCCTTGACGAAGTAGCGGCGGACCGGCATCCGGTCCTCGCGCGCGCGGACGAGCTTGTTGCGCAGGGCCGCCTCGACCTCGCGGTCGAAGGCGGGGTCGTTCACGAAGCGTTCGATCACCTGCACGCTGCCTTCGCCGACGGTGATGTGGACTTCCACCTCCGGCGGCAGGACTTCGACCCCGCGGTCGGCGTGGCGCTTGAGCTTCGCGATCCCGTCGACCACCCGGCGCAGGAGGTCGGGGTGCCCGAGCTCGCCGTCCATGACGCCGCCAAGCAGAGATTTCAAGCTCACTGATCGCGCTCCGTCGTTATATGGGTTGGGCCCCGGACCAACCCGGACCCTGCAAGCAGCGTACCGCGGAATGTCCCTCCTAGGGGCGCCGGCCACCCGTTTGTCCCACAGCAGGATGGGGTGATCACCTTCCGCGCGGACGCTCGGGCGCGCTTGAACTTATTACCGCGGGCCCTGTGCGCGCCCTCGCTCCGCTCTCGGGCGCCCCGCGGGACACATGCACCGAGACAGGCCGCGCTCCAGGTGATCACCACCATCCCGCCTGTACCCCTGACCGCCGGCCGGCGCCCCCCATCGGTCGAAACGAAAAGGGCCCACGGCTCCGGAAGCCGTGGGCCCGGGTATGAAGGGACGAATGAGGCCGGCTTACCGGTTCTCGCTCTCCTGGTGCTTCTGATCGTGCTGTTCGCGCATGTCCTTCCGGAGCGCCTCGCGCTCGCTGTCGCTGAGCTTGCCGTCGCCGTCCGCGTCGTACTTCTTCAGCATCTCGGCTCGCCGCGCCTCGCGCTGCGCCTTCATGGCCTCGCGCTCCTCGGGGTCGATGGTGCCGTTGTGGTTTGCGTCGAACTTCTGGAGCATCGCGGCCTGGTGCTGCTCGCGGCCCTGCTCACGCCGGGCCTTGAACTCCGCACGCGCGGCCTGCTTCTCCTCGGGGTCGAGGACGCCGTTGTGGTTCGCGTCGAAGCGCTCGAGCATCTTCGCCTCGCGCTCCTTGCGGTGCGACTCCCAATCCGCCTTGGCCGCCGCCTTCTCCTCGGGGTCGAGCACGCCGTTGTGATTGGCGTCGTACTTCTCGAGCAGCTGCGCCTGGCTCGGGCCCCGTCGGCCGTGACGGCCTCCGAAACCCTTGTCTTCGCCCTGGTCCGCGTGGGCGACCGTGAACCCGGCCGCCGCCGTCGCGACCACGAGGGCTGCGATCGTCTTCTTCATTGAATGGCCTCCTGAGCGGCCACCCAGGGGCCGCACTCATAGGGTTGGACCGGGAGGTGGGGGGGGAGTTGAGTCGGGGGCCCGGGGCTGACCGTTTTTTACAAGGAGTTGACGTTTTCCGGCTTCGACTCCACCCAGCGCGGCTCCTCCTCCGGCCCCGGGCGGCCCGCGAGCAGCTCGTGCGGGCGGAAGGTCGCCTTGTAGCGCATGGACGGACAGCCCAGCACCCGATAGCCCAGATAGACATGCGGGATGCCCCGCTCGCGCGCCAGCTCCAGAGCGAGCATCACGTTCGCGACGCCCGGGGACAGGCGGGCGATGGCGGGATCGTAGAAGAAGTAGATCGCGCTCCAAGCGCGTGGTGTGACGTCGCAAAGGCCGAGGGCCACGAGCGTCCCCCCGTCCCACAAGGTCAGCTCGCGGACGGCTTCGTGGGGATAGGCGAACTGGAGCGCGTAGTCGTCGCCGGTCAGCGGGGAGGCGTTCCAGCCGCGGCGCACCTCGCGGGCCGCGTGCCAGCGCGCGTAGAGATCCAGGCGCGCGCGGTCCACCCGCGGCACGCCCAGGCGCACGCGGAAGCGCCGTACCCGCCGCGCCGCCCGCGCCTGGCTGCCCGAGGGCGCGAAGGTCGCCACGGGGATGCGGAGGGGCACGCACTCGAAGCAGCCGGCGCAGGCGGGCCGGAAGTAGAACGGCCCGAGCCGGCGCCAGCCGCGCACGAGCAGCGACTCCAACTCTTCCGGGCCCACGCCCGACATCACGCGGTACTCGAGGGTGGCGCGCTCGCCGGGCAGGTAGTCGCAGGCGCGCGGGTCTTCGACGAAGTGGTTCAGCAGCTCGCCCACGAGGCGAGCATACCGCCGTCGCCCGGCGGTACACTTGCACGCGTATGGCGCAGACAGGACGTGTCGGAGCCGCGATTGCGGTCCTCGCTCTCGTCGTCGGGCTCGCGGCCCTGGCCGCGGTGCTCCTGGCCGGGCCGGGCAGCCGGATGGGATGGTGGTCGTTTCGAACGGGGCTGATGGTCGTCTTGGCCTGGGCGGCGTACCTGGGAATCGCCGCCCTCGTCCTCGCGTTGGTCGCGCTGTTGATGGGCGGCCGGCGCGGGATCGCTGCCCTCGCGCTCCTCCTGGGGCTGGGGGCGCTTCTGCCGCCGCTCATGTTCCGGCGGACGGCGCAGTCGGTGCCGCCGATCCACGACATCAGCACGGACACCGAGAACCCGCCGCCCTTCGTCGCCGTCGTCGAGCGGCGGCACGACGCCAGCAATCCCGTCGAATACGGCGGCCCCGAGATCGCGGCCCAGCAGCACCAGGCCTATCCCGACCTGCGCCCGGTCACGCTTTCCGATCCGCCGGCGCGGGCGTTCGAGCGTGCGCTCGAAGCGGCGCGCGGCCAGGGCTGGGAGATCGTCGCCTCCGTGCCCGCGGACGGACGGATCGAGGCCACGGACACCACGCGCTTCTTCGGGTTCAAGGACGACGTGGTCGTGCGCGTCAAGCCCGAGGGGGCGGGCAGCCGCGTGGACGTCCGGTCCCTCAGCCGCGTCGGCAAGAGCGACGTCGGCAAGAACGCCAGCCGCATCCGCGCCTACCTGCGCGCGCTGGGGAGCTGATCCGCCCATGTTCGGAGAGAACGAGGCGCGGCGCTGCCGCGCGGACTTCCCGTCCCTCGCCCGCCGGCACGAGGGCAGCCGGTTGCCTCTCGCCTATCTGGACGGTCCCGCGGGCACGCAGGTGCCGGGCGCGGTCATCGAGGCCATCGCGGGCTACTACCGGACCTGCAACGCGAACACGCACGGCCAGTTCGCCACCAGCCGCGAATCGGACGCGCTGATCGCGGCCGCGCGGGAGACGGCGGCCGCCTTCCTGGGCGCGCCCAACGGGCGCACGATCTCGTTCGGTCAGAACATGACGACGCTCTGCTACTCGCTCAGCCACGCCCTGGGGCGCGAGCTGGCCGCGGGCGACGAGGTCGTGATCACCCAGCTCGACCACGAAGCCAATCGCGGCCCCTGGATCGGCCTGCGCGAGCGCGGCGTCAACGTGAAGGAGGTCCGGCTGCGCCCGGACGGGCGTCTCGACTACGAGGACATGGCGGCCAAGATCGGGCCGCGCACCCACGTCGTGGCCATGGGACTCTCCTCGAACGCGCTCGGCACCGTGAACGACGCGGCGGTGGCGCGCGCTCTCTCGCGGGCCGTGGGCGCCATCCTCGTGCTCGACGCCGTGCACTACGCGCCGCACTTCCCGATCGACGTCGCCGCTCTCGACCCCGACTACCTCCTGTGCTCGGCCTACAAGTTCTACGGGCCCCACGTGGGGATCCTCTACGCGCGGACGGGTCTCCTCGAGAAGCTCGAGCCGGACCGCCTCCGCACCCAGGACCAGACCGCGCCCGAGCGCTTCGAGACGGGCACCCTGAACCATGCCGCCCTGGCCGGAGTGAAGGCCGCCATCGAATACATGGCGGCCTGGGGGGACGGCACCACCCTTCGCGAGCGCATCGTGTCCGCCGTCTCCGCCATCGCCGAACACGAACACGCGCTGGCCCGCCGCTACGACGAGACGGTGCGCCACGTGCCCGGCGTACAGCGATGGGGCGTGGGTTTCGACGAAGGCCCCCGCGCCCCCACCGTCTCGATCACGATCGAAGGCGTGACGGCGGAGGCCGCCGCCCGCCGCCTGGGCGACCAGGGCGTGCTCGTGTGGGACGGCAACTTCTACGCCCTCCGCCCGATCGAGGTGCTCGGTCTCGTGGAACGCGGCGGGGTGCTGCGCGCGGGATTCTCCATGTACAACACCGCGGAAGAGGTCGATCGCCTCCTCACCGGAGTGGCGGAGATCGCGCGCCGCCCCGCGTGACGTCCGCCTAGGGCCGGTTCCGTGCGCGCGCTGTTCCTCGGCTTCGGCAACGTGGCGCGTGGCGTCGCCGACATCCTGGTCCGGCGCGACCGGTACCCCGGGCTGGCCGCTCTCGACGTGGACGTGGTCGGCATCGTGACCGGCGCCCACGGCGTCCTCGTGAACCGCCGCGGCCTCGACCTCGCGCGTGTCCTGGCCGACTGGCGCCGCCAAGGAGGATTCGCGCCTTCCCATCCGGACCGCGCGGACCTCGGCGCGCTCGAAGCGATCCGTGCCGTCCCTTGCGACGTCGTGGTCGAGATGACCCCGCTCAACCGGCGCGCGCAGGGCGAGCCGGCCATCACGCACGTCCGCGAGGCCCTCCGTCGCGGACGCCACGTCGTCACCGCGAACAAGGGGCCGCTGGCCTGGGCCTTCCCCGACCTCGCGAACGAAGCGGCCCGGCGCGGGCGGCATCTCCTCTACGAGACGGCGGTGATGGACGGCGTGCCCGTCTTCAACCTCGCGCGCCATGGCCTGCGCGGCGCCACCGTGGTGCGCATCGAGGGAATCCTGAACTCCACGACCAACGCCATCCTGTGCGCGCTCGAGCGCGGCGAGGCCCTCGCGGACGCGCTCGCCCGCGCCCAGCGGGAGGGGTACGCGGAAGCGGATCCCTCGGACGACCTGGAGGGATGGGACGCGGCGGTGAAGCTCGCCGCCCTCGCCCGCGTCCTGATGGGCGCCGCCCTGGCCCCGGAAAGGGTCGCGCGCGAGGGGATCTCCGGCCTCGACCCGTCGCGGATCGCGGCCGCACGCGCCCGCGGCGCGCGGCTCAAGCTCGTGTGCGAAGCCTGGCGCGAGGGTGGGAGCGTGCGCGGACGGGTGGCGCTGCGCGAGGTGCGTCTCGACGATCCCTTCGCGCTCGTCGACGAGACGAGCTCGATCCTGCGCCTGGTCACCGACCTCGCGGGCTCGGTCGTGGTGACCGAGGAGCGCCCGGACATCCACGTCACCGCCTACGGCGTGATCAGCGACCTGCTCACCCTCTCGTCCGCGGCGCCTCCGCGCCCCCGTCGAGAGCGGCCAGCCAGAGGCGCCGGAGCTCGCTCGCGCCGACCACGCCGGGCTCGATGAGCGATCCCGTCCAGTACCAGCGCTCCGCGGTGGGAGCGGACCGTCCGTGCCCGGCGAAGTGCCCGTGCACGTCGATGAGACGTGCCCCACGCGCGGCGCAGACCCGGGCGACGCCCGCGTTGTAGTCGCGCAGCCATCGCATCTCCCGGGGTCGCAAGCGGTGGCCCTCGAGATCGCCGGTCCCGTCGGTGGGGTCGTACACGTTCGCGACCAGGAGCACGGCCCTGGGGAGACGGTCGCGCACGGCGTCCAGGATCCCGTCCAGGTTCCGCAGGATGCGCTCGACTCCCGCATCTCCCGCGGGCTCGGCGGCCCCGAGCAGCGAGAGAAGATCGTTCCCGCCGGCGGTCAGGGTCACGACCACATCCCCGCCGCCCTCGACCGTCCCCAGCGCGCGGATTTGCGACGCGAGCACGTCGTCCGTCGTCGCTCCGTCCGCGGCCAGGAAGTGACAGGCGATCCCGGGGAGCCGCGTGGCGAGGTCCCGCCCCGCGAACCCGGGCCAGACCGCGTCGTCGTTCCGAGCCAGGAGGGACGCCGCCCCCAGGCCGGTGGCGGGCAGCCACCGAAGCGGTGGTGGCCGCAGGTGCAGGCGTATGTGCTGGCGGTCGGCGTGGTCGAGGTCGGGGTAGCGGTCGATGGACATGCTGTCTCCGAGAGCCACGTAGGCGGGACGCGTCACGCCGCCATCATCTCAGGAGAGCGTAGGGGTAAGATCGGCGAATGCCTGGCGTCCACGGTCTGACGGCCGTGCTCGCGCTGATGGGCCTCGTGGCGTTGGGCATGGCCATCGGTTTCCTGCTGGCGCGGGCGGCCCGGCGCGAGAAGGCGCCCGCCGACCCGCCGGAGGGCCCGCCCGTCTCCAGCGAGGAGAAGTTCCGCGGCGTCCTCGAGGGCTCCGCCGCCGCCGTCTTCGTCATCGACGACGGCCGCGTCCGTTACGCCAACCAGGCCGCGGGCGCGCTCACCGGTGCCGCCCCGGCCGCCCTCGTCGATCGCGCCTTCCTCGACCGTTTCCATCCGGATTCGCACGAGATCGTCCGCCACCGCGTGCTCAAGGCGCCGTCGCCGGCGGTGGCCGGCCTCCGCTACGAGGCGCGGCTCACGGGGACGGACGACCGCTGGGTCGAGCTCACCGGGCGCGCCGTCGACTTCGGAGGCGTCGCCGCCGCCCTGGTCACGGCCTTCGACGTGACGGAGCGGCGCCGGGCCGAAGAAGCCATGCGCGAGTCCGAGCGGCGCATGCGCGACATCCTGGAGACGGTGCAGCTGGTGGCCGTGCTCCTCGACCGCGAAGGGGTCATCACCTACTGCAATCCCTACTTCCTGGAGCTGGTCGGCTACGAGGAGGAGGACGTCATCGGGCGCGAGTGGTTCTCGGCCTTCGTGCCGGAGGAGGATCGGGAATCGGGCCGGGCCACCCTGCGCGACCGCCTGCAGCTGGGCGCGGTGGCCGCGCACAACGAGACGGCGATCGTGACCCGCCACGGCGACCGGCGGGTGATCGGGTGGAGCAACACCGTGCTGCGCGACTGGACGGGTGAGGTCTCGGGCACCGCCTCCATCGGCGCCGACGTGACCGACCGCCGCCGCGCGGAGGAGCAGCTCCAGCACGACGCCTTCCACGACGCGCTCACCGGACTGCCCAACCGCGCCCTCTTCATCGACCGCCTGCAGGCGGCGCTGGCGCGCCTCCAGGGCGCCATGTCGCGCGGCCACCACAAGGGCATGTTCGCGGTGGTGTTCCTGGACGTCGACCGCTTCAAGCTCGTCAACGACAGCCTCGGCCACAGCGTGGGCGACCGCCTGCTCGTGGAGCTGAGCTCGGCCTTGAAGACCGCGGTTCGGCCCGGCGACACCGTGGCCCGGCTGGGCGGCGACGAGTTCACGATCCTGCTCGAGGACATGGAAGAGCGCGAGGAGGCGATCGCGGTCGCGGAGCGCATCCAGTCCGTGTTGCGCGAGCCGCTCACCCTCGCCGGCCACGAAGTCTTCGCCACCGTCAGCATGGGCATCGCGCTCTCCGCGCCCAGCTATCGCCGCGCGGAAGACCTCCTCCGGGACGCCGACACCGCGATGTACCACGCCAAGGCCCTGGGCAAGTCGCGCCACCAGGTCTTCGACTCCTCGATGCACGCGCGCGCCCGCAAGCTGCTCCAGCTCGAGCACGATCTGCGCCGCGCCATCGACCGGCGCGAGTTCCGCGTGCACTACCAGCCCATCGTCCGCGTCGCCGACCGCCGGATCGCCGGTTTCGAGGCCCTGGCGCGCTGGCAGCATCCGGAGCGCGGCCTGGTCGCGCCCTCGGAGTTCATCCACCTCGCGGAAGAGACAGGCCTGGTGGTGCCCCTGGGGCGCGCCGTCCTCGAAGAGGCGTGCAAGCAGGCCGTGGCCTGGCAGACCTCGTCCAGCGAGGACCTCACCGTCAGCGTCAACCTCTCCGTCAAGCAGTTCAGCCAGCCCGACCTCGTCGAGAACGTGGACGGGGCCCTGCGCGTCTCCGGCCTGCCCGCGCGGCTGCTCAAGCTCGAGGTGACGGAGAGCATGGTCATGGAGAACACCGACGGCGCCATCGCGATGCTGCGTCGCCTCAAGGCCCTCGGCGTCCACATCGTGATCGACGACTTCGGCACCGGCTACTCGTCGCTGAGCTACCTCCTGCGCCTGCCCGCGGACACGCTGAAGATCGACCGGTCTTTCGTGTCCGGCACCGGCGACGCCGGCCGCAACGTCAACATCGTGCGGACGGTGGTGGGCCTGGCCTACAGCCTGGGCCTCGACGTGGTGGCGGAGGGGGTGGAGACAGAGCAGCAGATGTCGCTATTGGCGGATCTCGGCTGTCCGCTGGCTCAAGGATTCTTGTTTTCACCCGCGGTCGACGGGGAAGAGGTGGCGCAGATGATCGCGCGCGGCACGATGGGACGCGCCGTTGGTGATTCCAGCCCTGATGACAGGCCGACCTAGGTGACGAGCCTCTTTATCTGCTGATACCCAGGCCGATCGAATTTCTGTTGTTGTTGTTTCTTACTGCCGTAACCCCACCCTCAGCGTCACCAGGAACTCGTCCGGATGCAGCGTGCCCACCGTGGGCACGATCATGTCGTGCCGCGAGAACTCCACGGTGAGGTCGACGTCGCGCAGCAGGCCCATGCGCACGCCTACGTCGTATTTCCGCCAGTCCCAGTCCACGGAGAGGGCGGGATAGGTGATGGGCGCGTCGAACAGGTTGTCGATGATCGACACGCGCAGCACGGGCCGGATCCAGTTGCCGATCGGCGTCTCGCCCACCAGGAAGAGCCCGGGCAGCCGGATGAGCGCGCTCAACTCCGCGTCGAAGCCCCGGCGCACCAGCTTCGCGATGTCCTGCCGCTCGATCTGCGCGTCGAGCCGCCACCGCCCGTGGCGGGCGGCGATGTTGAGGCCCGCCTCCGATTTGTCGCGGCCCTCGAAGGGCATGGGATACCCGTGCCCGCGGAGCAGCTCCAGGTCGCCGAGGTCGGAGGTACCGGGCAGGACGACGGCGTCGGCCAGCTTCCGCCGGAAATACCAGCCGAGCAGGTCCACCTCCAGGCCGTGCGCGGGCTCCGGCCGCACGTGCCGGAAGCCCAGGCCCGCGCCCCATTCGAGCTGGCCGTGCGTATTCAGGTCGTCGGCCTTCGCGTCGTAGAAGATGGGGAAGCCCGTTTCGTAGGTCGGCGACGGCGTCAGCGTGCTCACCCGCGTCCCGTTGTCGCCCGCGAGCACGTTGGTGTCGCGGTAGTACAGGGGATTGCCCTTGCCGATCTGGGCTCGCCAGTAGGCCCGCCGGCCCAGCGCTCCGCCTATCTGGAGCTGCGGCATCTCGAAGCGGCCCACGGCCGTGAGCCACATGCCGTAGCTCTCGAGCGCGCGCACGGTCGGCTTCGAGAAGCGGGGAGCCATCCCGGCCAGGACGAACAGCCGGCTCTCGTAGGCGAAGCGCAGCGCTTCCGCCTTGTGGCCGAAGCGGATCCAGGCCTGACGCACGAAGATCCGATCGTCCAGTGAGGTCGGATTGCGGTTGTAGAGGTCGAGGACGTGGATCTCGGCCTTCGCGGCCACGCCCAGGCCGAGGTCCCCCTCCGCGCCGAGGCTCAGGTTCTGCAGCTCGAGGGCCGTGCCCGCGTCGGGCGTTCGCTGGAAGCCGGTCGGGATGAACTGGAACGGGCCCGGACCGCGAGGCGTGAAGATCCGCGTCTGCAGGAACGGAGAATGCCGCGCGTTCGTCTTGATCTCGCCCCAGAGGTGGAACGGCTCCGGCTCGGACGGAGGTGACGGGGCGACGGCGGGGGCGGGCGATGGGTCCTGGGCGGCGGCGGTCGCGGGCAGCGCGATCGCCAGGATCAGGGCGGCGTCGCGCAGCCGGCGGGTGAGACGCACGCGTGCGGCGATTGTAGCCGTCTGCCGCGGACGGTCAACGGTGCGTCAGGTGCGGACACGCATGAGCAGGCGGTCGAGGTCCGCGGCCGTGGCCGGCCGGTCCGCCTTGGCCTTCGAGAGGCAGGCCACGATCGTGTCCGCCAGCAGCTCGGGCAGGGTCGGCTGCAGCGTGCGCGGGTTGGGGGGCACCTCTTCCAGGTGCAGGCGCATGACCTCGAACGGGTCGCCCGCGTCGAAGGGCCGGCGGCCCGTGAACATCTCGTACATGACGATCCCCGCGGAGTAGAGGTCGCTCCGTTCGTCCACCTCTGCCCCCCGGACCTGCTCCGGGCTCATGTAGGGCGGGGTGCCCGCGAACGGGGCCGCCGTCTGCCGCCGGGCCCGCGCCACCCCGAAGTCCGTGAGCTTGGCCACGCCGCCCGTCATCACCACGACGTTGGCGGGCTTGAGGTCGCCGTGGACGATGCCCGCGCGGTGCACGGCGCCCAGGCCGCGGCAGACCTGCTTGGCGATCTGCAGGGCCGGCGTGAGCGCGAGCCGGCCTTCCTCGTCGAGCAGCTCGCGCAGCGTGGCCCCCGCGACGTACTCCATGGTGAAGAAGCGCACGCCCTCCGCTTCCCCGAAATCGTAGGCGCGGACCACGTTGGGATGGGTGATGGTGCGCGCGAGCTTGATCTCGCGGCGGAGCTGCTGCTCGCCGGGAGTGCCTACGCCCGCCGTCTCCAGCACCTTCACCGCGACTTCCTCGTCCAGCTCCCGGTCCAGGGCCCGATACACCGCGCCCATGCCTCCGCGGCCGACGAGGCCGCGGATCTCGTAGCGCTGCGCGAACAGGTGCCCGACCACGGGACCACTGGCCGGCAGCCCGTCCGTGCCCGTGGGCGGCACGCCACGGATCGTCGGGTCCACGCCGCGTCCGCGCAGGTCCGCGACGAGCTGCTCGAGCTGGGCCTTCTCCTTCAGCTCGCGCAGCATGACCGCGAAGGCGCGAGCCAGCGCGCCCACTTCGCCCCGGCCCGCTCGGGGCAGGGGTACGTCCAGGTTGCCGCGGCCGATCTCCTCCGCGGCGACGGCCAGCTGCTGGATGGGGCGGGCCAGCGCGCGGGCGAAGGCGAAGGAGAGAGGGACGGAGAGGAGCAGGATCACGGCGCCGACTCCGAGCAGGCTGCGGCGGATCTCGCGCAGGGCGGCCAGCTCCTCGTCCTGGGCGCGCCCGACGACGACGGCACCCACGGGCTCGTCGCTGCCGGAGAGGATCGGCACCAGCGTCGCCAGGTAGTCACGGCGCCGCGCCGTGAGCTCGAACGGGCTGGGGAGGTCGCCGCGGGCGAGCTGCGCCTCCGTGGTGCCGCTCTGCGCGGAGACCGCGCGCCCGAGGTCGGGATCGCGAAAGCGCTCGGTCGTGCCCACGACCTCCAGCCGCGGGACGGCGCCCCGGGCGGCGGCGTTGATGAGGAAGGCGGCCTCGCCCCCGGCCAGGCGCGCCACCTCGCGCGCGCGCTCGTCGTCCATCCGGAAGGCGGCGGACAGCACGCCGTTGAGCACGCGCTCCGTGCCCGCACCCTGCAGCACGGGAGCGGAGGCGACCAGCGACAGGGCCGGCCCATGGCTGACCTCCGCGATGAACGCGGAGGACTCGGTCAGGCGGGAGAGGGGCAGCGATACCCAGCTCACGCCCGCGAAGTCGCGCCCGCCCTCCTCTTGCGGCCGGTCGGTGCGCACGATCAGCCGCCCGTGCGTGTCGAACAGGAAGACGGCGGCCGCACCCAGGGCGCGCGCGAACTCCAGCGAGGTGTCGTGTGCGGTCTCCGCGCCTCCGCCGCCTTCCGCGAGCAGGGCCTTGGTGCCCGGCTGCTCGGCCACCGCGCGCACCTGCACCCGTCGCGCGCTCATTTGCGAGTCGCGCCAGCCCGCGAAGAGGGCGGGCACGCGCAGGAGCTCTCCGCGGATGCGCTCGCGCGCCACTCCTTCCGCCTTGCTGCTGGCCAGGGCGACGGAGAGGCCGACGGTCACGACGATGACGACGGCGGCGCCCAGGAAGAAGCGCGTCGCCAGTCCGGGGCCGCGCCCCTCCTCAGTAGCGGTCGACACCTTGGGTCGCCGGGGGATAGTCCTTGCCGAACTTGTTCTTGTGGGGCATCGGCCGGTAGGTGGAGGCGTCGAGGACGACTTCGAGGGGGACGGCGCCTTCCGCGCCGACGTCGACCGTCAGCTCCTTCTCTCCGCCCTTCTCGCTCCACACGTGGACGGCCTGCCGGCCCGCGGGCAGATCGGCGAGCCGGAAGGAGCCGTCCGCGGCCGCGACGGTGAAGGCGTCTTCGGGATCGAGGACGAGCACGTAGGCCGCCATCTCCGCGTGGATGTTGCAGTAGAGACGGACGAGCCCCGCGCTGCGGAACGTGAATGCGCGGGCCGCACCCCGGCGGTAGAGGCCGAGGTCGAACTCGCTGCCGGGCGTGCGGCTGAAGGCGTTGTGGTAGATCGCGTCGACGTTGGGGAACGACACGGTCGAGCCGCGCGTGACCACGAGCACGTGCGGGTCGAACCGCTTCTCCCGCGACGCCACCGCGGGCGGCTGCGCGCTGCTGCGGGCGGCGGCACGGAGGGCGCCCGGCACCCAGACGACGGCGTCCGCGCCCGGGGACGTCGTGCCGCCGGGGAGGGCGAGGCGGATGGCCCCGGCCAGGTCGGCCCCGCCCGCCGGCACCGCCGCGGAAGCGTGGGCCAGGACGAGAAGGGCCGCCGCCGCGACCGCGGTCCGCCGCCTCAACGCCGGAACCCGCGGTCGCGCGCGAACACGATGGCCTGCGCGCGCGTCCACACGCCGATCTTGTCGAACACGTTCGAGACGTGGTTGCGCACGGTCTTGCCGCTGATCGCGAGGCGCTCCCCGATCTCGGCGTTGCTCAGCCCCTCCGCGATCGCGGCCAGGATGTCGCGCTCGCGCGCGGAGAGTTCGCGGAAGGCGCGATCTTCGCCGGGCGCGCTCCCCTCGAGTCCCATGAACTCGAGCACGACTTCCTGGAAGCGCTCCCAGGCCGCCTCCTGCTCCAGGAGGATGTGGTTCCGCGAGTCGAGCTCCACGAACTGCGCGCCCGGTATCCCGGCGGCGATCAGGCGCCCCTCCGCGAGGGGGCAGACCACGTCGTCGCGCGAGTGGATGACGAGGGTCGGGACGCGGACGTGCGCCAGCAGGTCCGTCACCTGGATGTGCGCGCGCGTGGCGAGCAGCTCGGCCGTCACCGCCGGAGACGAGGTCTTGCGGCACAGCTCGTTGAACCAGCCGATCTGCTCGTCGGTGCCGCCGGGGATGAAGCGCGACGTGAAGATCTGGCGGAACGCGGGGTTGTCCTTGCCCCAGCCCAGGCGGACCAGCTCCACGATCGCCTCGTATTCGCGCTGGCCCTCCGGGTCGCCGCGCTGGCCCCACCCCCGGGCGTAGGAGCCGTAAAGGATGAGGCGCGAGACGCGCTCGGGGTGGCGGACCGCATACGCGATGCAAACGGAGGCGCCTTGCGAGATGCCGAGGAGTGCGAACGGCGCGCGCACTTCGGAGGCGTCCACCACCGTCTCCAGGTCCTCGACCCAACGAGCGAAAGAGACGTCGCCCACGTTCCAGTCCGTCATCCCGCAGCCGCGCTCGTCGTAGCGCACGAAGTGGAAATGATCCGCGAAGAACCGGATCCAGTGCTGCCACACCGGGCTCTCCCAGTCGTACTCGAGATGGGTGAGCCAATTGGCGGCTTTGACCAGCACGGGACCGGAGCCAGCCTCGGCCCACGCCAGCTTCACGCCGTCCGAGGTCTGCAGATAGCGGATTCGCTGCCCGTGGGACATTGATCCTGCCGTTTCGAGCGGATTCTAGCGGGTTCGGGACAGAGTTCCCATGTACGGCGCCGCGCCCCCGCGGGATCCTTCACGCTGACGCTGGTGCCGTCGCCCGGCGGGACGACGACGTCGGTTGCAAACGAATCCGTTCCGTTTCCACCTCGCCCTTCCGGCTTCGCGTGTGGCAGGTCACTTTCCGAGCTCCGCCATTTGACGTCGGGGCGCGAAAGCCGTAGCTTCACGCGCCAGGCCCCGATCTCCTCCATCGCGGGACCTGTGCCGAGGTGCGTCTGCGATGGTGACGGCCCAAGCTGTGCAGGAGATCATCGCCGCCATCACGCCGTTCATCGGCGAGAACATGGCGCGTTCGGCTACCCGCGTCCATTGCGAGAAGCTGGGCATCTCCGACCCCCACGTCACTCCGGAACAGGTCGAGCTGCTGATCGCACGCTTGGAGACGGGGCTCAAGGTCTTCATGGGACGCGAGAAGGCCACTTCTTTGATGCAGCCGCTTCGCGCCAAGCTCGGAGGGGCGTCATGAACCGGGCGATCGACCGCCTGTTGTGGCCTTCCCTCTGGGCGGCCACGCTGCTTTTCCTGGGCTGGGGCGTGGTGCCGCGGGCCACCCTCTTCACGACCGTGCTCTCGCCGGCCCGTCTCATCGCGGTGGCGGCGCTCGTGAAGCTGACCCTTCTCTCTCTCGGCGCCCTCTGGAGCTGGCGGGCGCGCGCATCGATCGAGGCGGACAATCCCGTGCGCCCGGCCTGGACGCTGCTGGCTTCGAGCCTCCTTTGCGATGTGATCGGGCAGGCCATGCTCGCGCGGTACCAGCTTCGCGGGGAGCAGGCCCCGTTCCCCTCCGCGGGCGACGTGTTCTGGCTCGTGGCCTACCCGCTGGTGGGCGCGGCCCTCGTCCGATTCGTGAGCGCCTACCATCATGCGGGCTATCCGATGGGATCGCGAGCGGAGCGTGTGGGGCTGATCGTGGTCACGGGCGCGGTGTGTGCGGCGCTCTCGTTCGTGGTGCTGCGCCCCGTGGTCATGGCCGAGATGCCCGCTCTGGACAAGGCGCTCAGCGCGGCCTATCCACTGCTGGACATGGCGTTGCTCGTTCCCCTCGCCCTGCTGCTACGCACGACCTGGCACTTCCGCGGCGGGAGCGTCGGCACGGCCTGGACCCTGGTCCTCACCGGCTTCGTCTTCATGTGCGCGGGCGACGTCCTCTTCGCGTATTTCACGGCCCTCGGCAAGACGGGCCTCGACCCGTTCGTGCACGGTTCCTACATCCTCTCCTACGGCCTCATCGCGGGCGGCGTGCGCAAGCACGTCGCGCTGCTCGCGGGCTGAGCCCTCTCAGGAGACGGGCGGACCGGGCGCGCCTTCCAGCGGGAAGCCCGCGTCGCGCCAGCCGAGGAAGCCCCCGGTCAGCGGCCGCACGCGCGCGATACCGCGCCGCCGGAGCAGGAGCGCCACCCGGGCGCTCGTGGCCTCGCTCGGTCAGGTGCAGTAGAGGACTACTTCGCGGTCGCGCGGGATCTCCGCATGCCGCCGCTCGAGCTCGTTCGTGTCCAGGCGCAAGGCGCCGGGGAGCACGCGCGGATCGGCCTCGAAGTCGAGGGGATGGCGCAGGTCCACGATCGCGATCGCTTCGCCGGCGGCCATCTTCCGCCGCAGGTCCTCCGGGCTGATCCGGTCCATCTGCAGCTCGCGGATGAAGCGGCGTCGTTGGAAATATTTGAAGAGCAGCCAAACCGCGATCAGCCCGATCACCAGCCCGGCGAGCGTGAGCCCGAGATGGTTCACCGCCTGGATGGCGCGCTCGAGCTGGGCGCTGAACACGTAACCTACGGCCAGGTACGCGCCCGCCCAGATGGTCGCTCCCGGCACGTCGTAGAGCAGGAACTGACGCCGCTTGAGCCCGAAGGCGCCCGCCAGCGTCACCGCCATGAGCCCGAGGCCGGGCACGAACTTCACGAAGAGGAGCGATCGCGGCCCGTAGCGCGAGAAGACGTCTTCGGTGCGGCGCACGCACGAGTCCGGCTCCAGCGAGACGCGGCACACGAACTTCAGCACCCTGTTGCCGCGGCGGCGGCCCGCTTCGAACCAGACGAGGTCGGCCATCGCGGTGGCGAGGATGGCGAGAGAGAGCGCGTGGACAGCGCCGATCTTGCCGAGGCCGGCCAGGGCGCCCGCGGCGAGCAGGACCGGCACCGAAGGCAGGGGAACGCCGAGCTGCTCGGCGAGCACGATGCCGAAGAGGAGGGCATACGGATGGTGGACGAGGAACTGGACAGGCGCAGCCATCCGAAACATTCTGGCCGATCTCGCCGTAATACAATCCGCCCGCTATGGTTCAGCTCGGGACGAACGGGAACAGCCACCTGATCGCGGCGCGCGACGTGGCCAAGACCTACCGCCGCGGCAGCGAGGAGCTGCACGTCCTGCAGGGCGTCAACCTGGCCGTGGACAAGGGCGAGTTCGTGGCCTTCATGGGCCCCAGCGGATCGGGCAAGACGACCCTCCTCAACCTCCTGGGCGGGCTGGACGTGCCCAGCGCGGGCAGCATCACGGTGGCGGGAGACGAGATCTCGCGGCTGAGCCGCGCCCGGCTCACGGCCTGGCGCGCGCGCCACGTCGGGTTCGTGTTCCAGATGTACAACCTGATCCCGGTCCTCTCCGCCTTCCGCAACATCGAGCTGCCGCTGCTGCTCTCGCCCTTGAGCGCCGCCGAGCGCCGGCAGCACGTCCAGACCGTGCTCAAGGTGGTGGGCCTCGAAGGCCGGGCCGACCACAAGCCGCGCGAGCTCTCGGGCGGACAGCAGCAGCGCGTGGCCATCGCGCGCGCGATCGTGGCCGACCCCACCTTCCTCCTCTGCGACGAGCCCACGGGCGATCTGGACCGGCGGAGCGCGGACGAGATCCTGGACCTGCTCGAGCGTCTCGTCCGCGAGCTGGGCAAGACCATCTTGATGGTCACGCACGATCCGCGGGCGGCCGAGCGCGCCCACGCCACGTTGCACCTGGACAAAGGCGTCCTCACGAACTGACGGCACGAGCGCGGCCATGAAGTTCCTGCCTCTTCTCTTCGCCAACCTGACGCGGCGGAAAGTCCGCACGACCCTGACCCTGGGCTCGTTCGCGGTCGCCCTCTTCCTCTTCTGCCTGCTCGTGACCATCCGCGCCGCGTTCAACCAGGGCGTGGAGGCGGCGGGCGCGGACCGGATCCTGGTCATCAACAAGGTGTCGATGATCCAGCCCCTGCCCATCGCCTACCGCGAGCGCTTGATGCGCGTCCCCGGGGTCAAGGAGGCGACCTTCGCGAACTGGTTCGGCGGGGTGTACCAGGACGAGAAGAACTTCTTCCCGCAGTTCGCCGTGGACGCGGAGACCTATCGCACGATCTACACCGAGTTCCTCGTCTCTCCGGAGGAGTGGCAGGCCTTTCTGGCGGACAAGCAGGGCGCGGTGGTCGGGAAGGCCACCGCCGACCGCTTCGGCTGGAAGGTCGGCGACCGGATTCCCATCAAGGGCGCGATCTTCCCGGGAGACTGGGAGTTCAACCTCCGCGGGATCTACACCGGCCGCCGCCCCAACGACGACCTCACCCAGTTCTGGTTCCGCTGGGATTACTTGAAGGAGAAGGCCCCGCCCTGGGCGCAGAACAACGTGGGCTGGTACACGGTGCGCATCGCGCCCGGCGCGGACAGCGTGAAGGTGGCCAAAGCCATCGACGAGCTGTTCGCGAACTCGGCCTGGGAGACGCGCACGCAGTCGGAGTCCGCGTTCATGGCCTCGTTCGTCGAGCAGATGGGCAACATCGAGTTCCTGATGGTCGCCATCGGCAGCGTGGTGTTCTTCACCTTGCTGCTCGTCACCGGCAACACCATGGCCACGTCCGTCCGGGAGCGCACGGGCGAGCTGGCCATCCTCAAGACCGTAGGGTTCACGGATACGTCCGTGCTGGCCCTCGTCCTGATCGAATCGGTGCTGGTGGCCGCCATCGGCGGCGCCCTGGGCATCGGGCTGGCCAAGATCTTCACGCTCGGCGGCGATCCGACGAAGGGCATGCTCGCGAGCTTCTACCTTCCGCCCGCCGGCATCGCGGCGGGCGCGGGCCTGTCCCTCTCCGTCGGCCTCATCGCGGGCCTCCTGCCCGCGCTGGGGGCCATGCGCCTCCAGGTCGTGGACGCGCTGCGGCGGCTCTAGGCATGGCTCTTCCCCTCATCTACAACCTGGAGAGCGTGCGCGTCCGCTGGGCGTCCACGGTCGTGGCCGTGCTCGGCATCGCGGGCAGCGTGGGCGTGTTCGTGGCCATGCTCGCCCTGGCCCGCGGGTTCCAGGCGGCGCTCGTGTCGTCCGGCTCGGACCGCAACGCGATGGTGCGCCGGGCCGGGGCCACCTCGGAGATGGACAGCGCGATCACCCTCGACCAGCTCCGCGCCATCGAGGACTCGGCGGAGGTGGCTCGCGGCGCGGACGGTCCCCTGGTGAGCCCCGAGGTCGTCGTGGTGGCGGCGCTGCCCCTCAAGAAATCGGGGACGGACGCGAACGTGCAGCTCCGGGGGGTCTCGCTCAAGGCCCTGGCCGTACACGACAAGGTCAAGGTCGTGGAAGGGCGGTTCTTCACGCCGGGGCTCTTCGAGCTGACGGTGGGGAAGAACGCGCGCGACGCCTATCGGGGCGTGGCCGTCGGCGACGACGTGAAGCTCGGCGGCACCTCGTGGAAGGTGGTCGGATCCTTCGACGCGGGAGGGAGCGCGTTCGACTCCGAGATCTGGTGTGACGCGAACCTCCTCAACGCGACCTACCAGCGTCCGACGGGGATCCACCAGTCGGTGGCGGCGCGCCTGGCCGAAGGCGACGCCGTGCCCGCGCTGGAGCGCCGGTTCGCCGCCGATCCGCGGATGAAGGTGCGCGTGGAGCGCGAGACGGACTACTACCTGCGCGCCTCCCAGCAGATGACGACGTTCATCACCGTGCTCGGGTCGCTGGTCGCGCTGGTGATGGCCCTGGGCGCCGTCTTCGCGGCCCTGAACACGATGTACTCCGCGGTGGCGGAGCGCTCGCGCGAGATCGCGACCATTCGCGCGCTGGGCTTCGGCGAGGGCGCGGTCGTGTTGTCCTTCGTGATCGAGGCGCTGCTGGTGGCCCTGGCCGGCGGGATCGTGGGATGCCTGGCCGCGCTGCCCCTGAACGGCCTCGTCACCCAGACCTTGAACTTCCAGACCTTCTCGCACCTCTCCTTCGCATTCCGAGTCACTCCGGAAGTCGTCGGCTGGGGGATCGCCTTCGCGCTGCTCATGGGACTCGTGGGTGGCTTGCCCCCGGCCGTGCGCGCCGCGCGCGTCCCGGTCGTGGTGGCGTTGAGAGATCTTTGATCTCAGGGGGGGAACTCCCTGCCCACCGCGGTCGCAGGGAGCTCTCCCCCTGAAACCCCCCTCGCGCGACGCCGCGGCTACGCCGCGCCGCCGACGCTCTCCGGTCGGCTGATTCCCTCGCGTGCCGCGAACGTCGGGCAGCGGTGCGGATGTAGCATCGAATATCGGGAGGGTCCATGCACCGTCCTACTTTCGTGCTCACGGCAGCCCTCTTCCTCGGCGCCGCCGTCGCCGCCACCGCCGCCGGGCTGCCGGCGGGATGGAAGGCCCGCGAGGAAACACTGGACTACGACATGATCCGAGACGTCGAGACCACTCACGCCGGGACGGCCAGCGCCTCCCTCCGGTCCATGGGCATTCCGCTCGGGGGCGGGACGCTGCTGCAGGCGTTCCTCGCCGAGGAGTACCGGGGTCGACGGGTCCGGATGAGCGCCTCCGTGAAGACGTTGGAGGTGCTGGACTGGTGCGGCCTCTGGATGCGGGTGGACGGCGCTCAGAAGGACAACCTCGCCTTCGACAACATGGCGGGCCGGAAGATCACGGGGACCCGCGACTGGGCGACGTACACCGTCGTCCTCGACGTCCCCTCGAAGGCCGCCGAGATCTACTTCGGCATCCTCCTGAGCGGGAGGGGACGCGTCTGGGCCGATGACTTCTCGTTCGAGATCGTGGGCAAGGACGTCAAGACGACTTCAATGCGCACGGAGCCGACGCCCCGCGTGCGGCCGCTCGCCAACGACCTGCTCAAACATCCGGTCAACCTGGGGTTCGAAGAAGAGAGCCCGTAGGTTTCAGCCGGGGCGCTCGGCTACTGGGCGCGGACGCCGCCCTTCTTGACCTTCGCCTTGGCCTTGGGGGGCGGGGGCGTCGTCTCCGAGGCCTTCACCGGCTCCGCGCTGGCGTCGGGGCCGGGCTTCTTCACCTTGGCCAGGATCACCTCGGGCGTCTTCCCCTTGGGCACGCCCTTCGCGATCTCGTCCATCGGCTGGCCCGAGACGCGGTGCGCGATCTGCAGCAGCACCAGCTCCCGGATCTGCTCGTCGCTCAGCTCGGGCCGGAACTTCATCCGGTATTCGATCCAGGCCGCCTTGTAGGGCTCGGGGAACTTGCCCTGCACGCCTTCGAAGAGGACCGCCGGCTTCACGCCCGTCTTGTTCATGACGTCGAGCCAGAAACGCTCGGACTTGCGCAGCTCGACGACTTCGGCCAGCGGCTTGCCGGACTCCTTCGCGAGGAAGAGGGCGACGGGGAGCTGCTTCTCCAGGGGCCGGAGCTTTGGCAGGAGCGGCTGCAGCTCGTCCTTCTGCACCCCGGAGTCCTCGACCACGGCGTTGAGGAAACGCTGCTGCTCGTTCTTCGCCTCGGCGCGGTCGAAGAGGAAGGCGTAGGGGACGATGTCCGACGAGAGCGGCATGACCATGGCCCCGACGGCGAGACCGAGGAAGAGAAGGCCGAGTAGCCACGGGCTGATGCGGCTCATAGGATCACTCCTCTTGCAGGGACTGTGCCACCTTCCAAGCATACGCGCCGGTAGGACGCCACCATCGTGTCGAGGCTGAAATCCTTGCGGACACGTTCCCGGCCGGCCCGGCCCAGGCGAATGCGCGCGGCCGCGTCGTGGGAGAGGCGCACCAGCGCTTCCGCCAGGGCGTCGGTATCTCCCGCGGGGACGACGTGCCCGGTGATGCCTTCCACGATCTGCTCGGCCATGCCGCCGACCGCAGTGGCCACGACGGGCAAACCCGCCGCCATCGCTTCCAGCGAAGCGTTCGGGCAGCCCGCGGGCTCGGCGACGAGCGCGAACAGATCGAGCTCGCGCAGGAAGGGCTGTGGGTCACCGATCTCGCCCACCCATTCCACGGGACTCCCGTTCGCGCGCGCGCGCAGCTCCGCCGCGTAGTCGTCGCATCCGCGCTCGACCCCGCCGCCGATCCGGAGGACGTGGGGCGGCATGCGCCCGTTGGCCTTCGCGAGCGCGTCCAGCAGCTCGTGCACTTTCTTCCGCGGGTCGAGGCGGGCGAGGGTCCCGATGGCGAGCGGTCGATCCGGTACGGAAGGGCGCGCCTCGATATCGTCCAGCGGCGTCACGCCGTTCGGGATGACGTGGACGGGAGCGCCCAGCGTGCGCCCGGCGCGCTCCGCTTCGCCCTGGTACTTCACGATGATCCCGGCGAGGCGCGCGCCGTAGTCCGTGGCCGAGCGATAGGGCAGGCCCGGCCGCGGACGCGCGAGGTAACGCGCGAGCGATTCGTAGTACATCTCACCGGGGCTCACGTCGAAGATCGGGATGTCGAGGAGGGCGTCCACGAGAAGCATCTTGTGGGGCGCCATCGCATTCCAGAGGAGGACCGCGGCCGGCGGATCACGGTCGATGTGCGCGAGCAGGGCGCGCACGGCCTCCTCCGCATCCGCGATGGTCGGAGGCGGGAGCGCGGCCACCTCCACGCCCGCCTCCAGGAGCGCGCGCCGCCCCGGCGTCGGGAACTGGTCCTGCTCCTCGAGGACGGCCGCGCGCACGCGTACGCCCTGGTCGCGCAGGCCCAGCAGCAGGCGCCGCGCGCTGGACTGCGCGCCGCCGGTCGAGAAGTTGTTGGTGACGAGCAGCACCCCGTTGCGGGTCGCGCGGCCGTGGGCGGCGACGGCGCGTGGGTAGAGGGACGCGTACCGGCAGGCCATGCGCTCGACCGTGAAGTGCACGGCGGCGGCCTCGCGGCCGCCGGAGGGACGAGAGGTCGTGACGTCCGCGATGGCGGCGGCGTAGGCCTCGGGGCCCGCCTCCGCGGGCACCAGCGCGATCGCCGGATTCCCCTCGGCCAGCTCGGGGGTGCCCCCGACCGCGGTCGCGACCAGGGGAAGGCCGGCCGCGACCGCTTCGATGTGGGCCAGGCTCAGTCCCTCGAAGGCGCTGGCCGACACCATCACGTCGGACGCGGCCAGCAGGCCCGCCACGTCGTCGACGGACCCGGCGAGGTGCACGTCGCCGTCGACTCCCATGCGCCGGGCCTCCGCCTGAACCTCGTCGAGGACGGCGCGATCGCGCGCGCGGGATCCGCCCCCGACGATCACGAGGCGGGTACGGCGGCGCGTGCCCCGGCGCGCCATCTCGTCGCGGGTGGCGGCCAGGACCTGGGGGAGAAAGGGAAGACGCTTCTGCGGGCGCGGGTTCGCCACCGCCACCAGCACCAGGTCGTCCGCGCCCAGGCCGAGCTGACGCCGCCACGCCGCCGCTCGCGCCGCCGGCCCGGCCGGGGCCGCATCGGGCCCGAAGTCGACGCCGTTCCAAACCGTCCGCACGGGCAGCCCCAGCAACGCGCGCAGGTCCGGCTCCACGGCCCGCGCGCACGCGACGAGGAGAGTGGCGTCCGCCGCTCGCAGCTCCTCCGTTCCCACGGGCCAGCCCTCGCGCACGTTGTGGATGGTGGCGACGAGAGGGATGCCACCGGTGCCCAGGCGGCGCACCTCGTTCCCCTCCAGCAGGTGCGCATGGACGACGTCCGCGCCGAACGCGTCGAGCGCCTGCAGGAGGGGCACGATCCGCGCCTCGCGATCGAGGCGGCGTTGCCAGGCGAGGTCGAGCAGTCCGGGGGGCGCGGCGAACGAGGCACGGGTCGGACCGCCCAGCGCGACGAGCAGGGTCGGAGCGCCGAGCTTCGGCAGCGCCTGGGCCAGGCTCAGCGCCACGCGCTCCGCGCCGCCCTGCTGAAGGCTCGTCACCACCTGGGCCACGCGCAGGGCGCGGCCGGCATGGACGTCGAGGGGCGGATAGCGGACGACGCGGGCTCGGCTCGCCTGCAGCGTCTCCTCCAGCGCGGCTTCGAACGGCGCGCCGCCGGCCAGGCGGGGCCCGAGCGCGCGCGCGAGCGGGCCCTCGAGATACACGCTCGCCGGCGGCGGCAGCGGCGAGAGGCGCCGGCCGTCGAGATCGCCGCCGGTGGCGGCCAGCGTCTCCGCCCAGCGCGCCTCGTCCTCGTCCGGGGCGGCCGTGAGTGGAAGGATCGCGCCCAGGGCGCAGAGGGGACGGCCCGTGCGGCTGGACGGCGGAAACGAGATCGGCCCCCGCCGCGCGCGCCACGCGCCCGCGCGCACCAGCCAGACCGCGCCGGCGGCGGACTCCAGGGCCTCGCCGAGCGTAGCGTCTTCGGTGAGGACATCGGCGCGGGCGAGCGACCGCCGCGTGCGCGGCCCGAGATGGCCCGCCGCGTCGTCTTCGCCGAACACGATCGTCCGCAGGGGCGCGGCCACGGCCTCGGTCAATAGGCGGACGGGTAGCCGGTGAACGAAGACGAATCGCGGTCGCGCCGCCGGCGCTCTTCCTCCTCGCGCTCGCGATCGCGCCGACGCTGCTCCTCGTCCGACGCGTCCTGGCCGAGGAGTGTGGATGCGGCCACCGCGTCCGCCATCCTCAGGCCCTTCACGGCCGAGGGCCGGGCCCCGGTGTAGACGTATTCGCCCTGCGACCCCGGCGAGGCGATCATCCCGGGCTGTTCGGCGCCGCCGACGACGGCGGTGTACGAGATCGACCGGCCGCGCGTCTCGTCGGGTGAGTAGATCCAGAATCCGTCGTCGCCGATGTGCGTGCGCACGCCTCGCGCCGAGCCGCCCAGGATGCGGCGCACGACCTTCACCACGAACCAGATTCCGAAGGCGAAGAAGCCGATCGGGCAGAGGAGCGGGAGCCAGTGCGTCCAGTCGTGATCCGCAATCTCCACGCTCTTCGCGGTGGGGACAAGCGTGGCGGCGGCGGTCGGGGCGGCGACCGGGCGCGCGTCCACCGAGGCCACCACGCGGAAGCCGTTGTCCGCGTTCCGGCTGCCCGGCGTGTTGCGATAGCGCGCGGCGCAGCGCGCATTCCTGGCGTCACGCAGCCACGAGCCGCCACGCAGGACGCGCCGCGGCTTGTCCGAGAGGGTGGACCGGCTCTCGAGCGGGTCCTTGACCGCGGCCTCGCCGTAGGAGGGGCCGTACCAGTCCAGCACCCACTCGTTCACGTTGCCGGACATGTCGAAGAGGCCGAGGGCGTTCGGCTTCTTCTGCCCGACCGCGCGCGTCCCGTTGCCGGCGTTCTGCTTGAACCATCCGATCGTCCGCGCCTCGTCGTCGGACGCGCCCTGGTAGAAGCGGGCCTTCGATCCGGCGCGGCAGGCCATCTCCCATTGCGCTTCCGTGGGCAGGCTGACCGTCCGGCCCGCCTTGCGCGACAGCCACTGGGTGAAGGCCAGCGCGTCGTCGTAGGTCACGATCACGACCGGGTGATCGTCGTCCTGGGCGAAGCCGGGGTTCTTCCAGTTGAATTCCTTGCGCTGGACGAGGGCCTGCCCGTCGAAGCCGGAGCCGCCCGACGTGCCCTTTTCCGCTTCCGTGCGGTAGCCCGTCTCGGCCACGAAGCGCGCGAACTGGCCGCGCGTTACCGGGTACTTCCCGATGAAGTAGGGGTGCGAGATCGTCACCGCACGCCCGGTCTCGTCGTCGCCGCGGCCGGCCTCCGTGGCCGGCGATCCCTGCGGGAAAGATCCGCCCGGCGCGAGCACCAGGTCGAGGTGTACGCCCGCGCCCAGGTCGACGCGCAGCTCGTCGTCCGCGGAATGCACGGGACGAAGGGCCAGGAGCAGGAACACGGCAAGCGTGGCCGTGGGCGAGCGCGGCAGGCGAAGGTTCATATGTCGGGTCTCGCCGCGTACCCTAGGGCGGACCCGCACCCGGAGTCAACCGGCGGCGGTCAGGCCTCCAGCTCCAGGGGGAAGCCGTGCTCCCGCCGGCCGACCGGGCCCTCGTGTTTCGCCGTCGTCTTGTAGAGCTCGAAACGGCCGTCCGCGGCCAGGGGCGCGGACTGGCGCCGGAGAGCGTCCATCTCCGCCTCGGACAGGGGCTTGAACTCGCGGGCGACGGCGAGGTTCTGCCGGAGGACCCGCATCGAGTCGATGCCGGTGATGGTGGTGGCCACGGGCAGGCTCATCGCGTAGCGCAGCGCATCCGTCGCCTTGACCGCGCGCTTCTTGGCGGGAATCCCCTCGCCGCAGATCGCCTTCATGCCGAGAGGCGCGATCCCGCGCACGAGCAGCTCGGGCAGGACGAGCCGCTCGAAGCTGCGGAACGTGGCGTCGAAGCAGTTGAGCGGGAGCTGGCAGGTGTCGAACGGGAAGCCGTGTTTGAGCATCTTCAGGTGGATGTGGGGGTCCTTGTGGCCGGTGAACCCCACGAACCGGACCTTGCCCTGGCGCTTCGCCTCGGCCAGGGCCTCCACCGCGCCGTCCTTCGCGAAGTGCCGCTCCGGGTCGTTCTCGTAGACGACCTCGTGGATCTGCCAGAGGTCGAGGTGGTCCGTCTTCAGCCGGCGCAGCGACTCGTGGAGCTGGCGCAAGGCCGCGTCCTTGCCGCGGCCGTGGGTGCAGCACTTGGTCATCAGGAAGGCCTGGTCGCGCAACCCGCCGGCGAGCGCGGTGCCCATCAGCCGCTCGCTCTCCCCGTCGTGGTACTCCCAGGCGTTGTCGAGGAAGGTGATGCCCTCCTCCACCGCCGCCTGCACGATGCGCACGGCTTCGCGCTTGCTGCCGATGGTGCCCAGGTGGTATCCCCCGAGCCCGATGATGGAGACTTCGGTCTCGGTGCTCCCGAGGATCCGGTGCGGGATGAGGCCGGAGTGCTTCGTGGTGGCCATGCGCGTCCTCCCTGGAGTGAAGCTACTACAGGCGCGCGTGGTACGCTGGCCGCCGACGTGATGAGCCCTCGCGACGGACTGCGCGAGCGCCTGGCGCGGCTGCGCGGCTCGACGGTCGTTCACGATCTGACCGAGCTCCAGGAGCCGTCGGCCGCGGTCGGCCGCCTGGGGACGGAGCTCCAGGCTCTCGGCGACGACGCGCTCACGGATCGCGCGCAGGCCCTGCGTGCCGAGGCCCGGAGCGGATCCCCGCTGGACGCGATCCAGGTCCCGGCGTACGCCCTCGTCCGCGAAGTCGCGCGAAGGACGCTCGGCCTGCGGCCCTTCGACGAGCAGGTCCTGGCCGCCCTCGCCCTCCAGCGGGGCGCGGTGGTCGAGATGCAGACGGGTGAAGGAAAGACGCTGGCGGCGGTGATGCCCGCGTTCCTGAACGCCCTCGGCGGCCGCGGCGTGCATGTCTTGACCTTCAACGACTACCTTGCCCGGCGCGACGCGGAGTGGATGGGCCCCCTCTACCGCGCGCTCGGGGTCTCCGTCGGCTGGGTCGCCGGGGGACTCACGCCCGCCGAGCGGCGGCGCGCCTATGCCGCCGACGTGACCTACGTGACGGCCAAGGAAGCCGGCTTCGATCACCTGCGTGACCTCCTGGCGCGTGATCCCACCGATCTCGTCCACCGTCCGTTCCATTTCGCGCTGATCGACGAGGCGGACTCGCTGCTGGTGGACGAGGCGCGCGTGCCGCTCGTCGTCGCGGGTGCCGTCGAGCGGGCGGCTTCCGCGTCCGTCCAGATGGCCGAGGTGACGGCGTCCCTCGTGTCCGGAGTGCACTTCTCCATCGACGAATACGGCCGCAACGTCGAGCTGACGGAGGCCGGCTACGAACACGTGGAGCGGGCGCTGGGCGGCGGGAGCCTGGTGGCGGAGGAGAACTACGGGCTCCTGACCGAGCTCCACTGCGCGCTGCACGCGCGCGTGCTGCTGCGGCGCGATGTGGACTACCTCGTGCGCGACGGCCGCATCGAGATCGTGGACGAGTTCACAGGACGGGTCGTGGAGGACCGTCATTGGCCGGATGGCCTGCAGGCGGCGCTGGAGGCCAAGGAAGGCCTGACCCGCCGCGGCGACGGGCGCATCCTGGGCTCGATCACGCTGCAGCACTTCCTGCGCGGCTATCCGCGGCGGTGCGGGATGACGGGCACCGCGCGCGACGCGGCGGAGGAGCTCGACGAGTTCTACGGCCTCCCCGTCGCCGTCGTCCCTACGCACCGGCCGATGATCCGCGTCGACGCGGACGACGTGGTATTCACCCATCGCGAGGCCAAGGAGGCGGCGGTCGTGGAGGAGGTGCGGCGGGTCCACGCCACCGGGCGCCCCGTCCTGGTCGGCACCCTCACCATCGCGGAGTCCGAGCGGCTGGCCGCGCGCCTGCGGGAGTGGGGCGTGGAATGCCGGGTCCTCAACGCGCGCAATGACGAGATGGAAGCGCACATCGTGGCCGGAGCGGGCGCGCTCGGAGCGGTGACGATCTCCACCAACATGGCCGGCCGGGGCACGGACATCCGCCTGGGCGGAGAGGACGAGAGCGCGCGTGCCGCCGTCGTCGCGCTCGGCGGCCTCTACGTGATCGGGACCAACCGCCACGAGAGCCGGCGCATCGACCTGCAGTTGCGCGGCCGGGCCGGGCGCCAGGGTGATCCGGGCACGTCGCGTCTTTTCGTGAGCCTCGAGGACGACCTCCTCGTGCGCTACGGAGTGGACGCGCTGATTCCGGCCGGACGCCGTCCCCCCGATCAGGAGGCGCCCATCGAGAGCGCCACCGTGCGGCGGGAGATCGCGCGCGCCCAGCGCATCATCGAAGGCCAGAACCTCGAGATCCGCCGCACGCTGTGGCGATATGCGTCGGTCGTCGAGGAGACCCGGCAACGGGTCCATGCGCGGCGCCAGGCGCTCCTCCTGGGAATGGAGGCGCCGGACATCTGGGCGGACGAAGGCGCGCCCTACGAGGCCCTGGTCAGCGCGGCGGGCGCGGAAGCGGTGCGCCGGGCGGAGGTCCTGGTCACGCTGGCCCACATCGATCGCGCCTGGAGCGACTACCTCTCTTTCGTGGCCGACGTGCGCGAGGGGATCCATCTCGTCGGCCTCGGCGGGCAGGATCCCCTGTCGCGCTTCAAGCTCCAGGCCGCGGAGGCGTTCGAGTCCATGCAGGATGACGTCGCGGCTTCCGTACGCGCCTCGCTCGCCCAGGTCCGTCCGGGGGCGGAGGGGCTCGATCTCTCCCACCTCGCGCTCAAGGGCCCGGCCTCGACCTGGACGTACCTCGTGAACGACGACCCCTTCCGCAACCAGCTCGGGGCCATGCTGATGGGGCCCGGCAAGACGACTTTCGCGATGGGTGGCGCGATGTTCGCGGCGCCGCTCCTCATCCTCCTCGGCCTCGTCGACCGCTACCTGCGCAAGCGCCCGCACGCGCGCTGACCGCGCTTGCGGCAGAATGCACGCCTGCGCCTCCGGGATCAGCTCGTCGTGGCGGGCATCCTCGGCCTCGCCACCTATTTCGCGGTCCTGCGCATCGCGGAGGGCAAGAGCGAGACCGCCGTGGGCGGGGAAGCCGTGCCCCTCGACGCGCAGCACCCGGACGCGTTCGAGGCTTTCCAGGAGCTCCGCACGCGCATCGCGCGCATGGGCGACGTGGCCCTGGCCGACCGCCTCGAACGCGTGCGCGAAGCGGGCGGGATCTGGGTGGCTCCGCGCCTCGGACCCGAGCGCTGGGCCGTTTTCGTCGAGGCGCTCTCCCTGGTGAAGCGCATCTACCTGCGGCGCGAGGCCCTGCTCGATCCGGTGGCGCACCTC